>OGFC01000163.1_pt1 | contig 71962 bp, 60 predicted proteins | sample 1570841 | NCBI WGS metagenome assembly OGFC01 (sample SAMEA2582137, study PRJEB24529) | metagenome | biome: Human gut stool | place: China | collected 2011 | reverse complement strand
TAATATTTTTGTAACATTTATAATTTGGACCCAAATTTTACCCAAAATCATATTTTCATCCCCAAAAAACACTCATAAAAAGCATAAAAAATACAAAAAACAGCATCGCAAGCCTTATGCTATGCGATGCTGCCTTATTCTTTTATATTTCTCTTTTTCCTCTCATTTCATACACGCCAGCGAACGATTGCATTTTTTACATTTTTAAAAATCATTGCGTTTCTCCCCGTATGAGTTGATAAGGATATTTTACAATTTTTCTTTAAGTGCTACAATATGTGGCAAAAAATGTGGCGGACTTTTTACGCAACATTTTTTGTCAATACATAGAAGTCACTTTGAAACATTACCAGATTTTGGAGTCTACTGCTGCCTTTTCAATAGAAAGACCTTTCATATAGCTGTCCATAAATGCATTGAATCCCGCTACTCCTTCTGGTTTTGGATCCAGTGTGCTGCTTTCCTGATCTGCAAATACTTTATTGTCAAGGAATGCTTCCAGAGTTTCTCCCTCTTCCTTGTTTACAAGATAAGAAGCAAGAAGGGCAATTCCCCATGCTCCGCCTTCACCTGCAGTAGCCATTACAGATACCGGTGCATTTACTGCATCTGCAAGAATCTGCTGTCCGACACCTTTGGTCTTAAATAATCCACCATGTCCAAGAAGACGATCTACTTTTACATTCTCTTTCTCAAACAGAAGGTTCAGACCTACTCTCATAGCGCCAAGGCATGTATACAGATTTGTTCTCATAAAGTTTGCAAGGTTAAATTTGCTCTCAGGAGAACGAACAAATAACGGACGTCCTTCTTCGAATCCTGTCATATGCTCACCTGAGAAATAGCAGTAGGAAAGAAGACCGCCACAGTCCGGATCACCTTCCAGTGCTTTATTATAAAGAGTTCCGAAGAGCTTATTCATATCTACTTCCATACCCATAGCTTCTGCAAATTCCTTAAATACATTTACCCATGCATTCAGGTCAGAAGTACAGTTATTGGAATGTGCCATAGCTACCAGATGTCCTGACGGAGTGGTAACCATATCAATTTCTTTATATGGTCTGGAAAGTTCTTTCTCCAGAACGATCATGGCAAATACAGAAGTTCCTGCGGAAACATTACCTGTACGTACTGCGACACTGTTTGTAGCAACCATACCTGTTCCTGCATCACCTTCCGGAGGGCACATCGGGATTCCTGCTTTTAATTTGCCTGTTACATCGAGAAGTTTCGCACCTTCTTCAGTAAGAACGCCAGCATCCTCACCTGCAACAAGTGCTTTCGGCATAATGTCGCGAAGCTTCCATGAGAATCCATAAGGAGCTACCAATTCATCAAATTTATCAACCATTTCCTGATTGTAGTCTGCCTTTGTCGTGTCGATTGGGAACATACCGGCAGCATCACCGATTCCCAGAACTCTCTTTCCAGTCAGTTTCCAGTGTACATATGCTTCCAGAGTTGCAATATAATCAATATCCTTTACATGTTCTTCGCCATTAAGGATTGCCTGATACAGATGTGCAATACTCCATCTCTGCGGAATGTTATAGTTAAACAGTTCCATCAGTTTCTCGCTTGCTTCTCCGGTAATATTGTTTCTCCATGTACGGAATGGTACAAGAAGTTCTCCTTCTTTGTTAAAAGGCATATAGCCATGCATCATGGCGCTGACACCGAATGCACCTACAGATTCCAGCTCTACATCGTATTTTGCTTTTACATCTTTTGCCATGTCCTGATAACAGTCCTGAATACCTGTCCAGATATCATCCAGACTGTATGTCCAGACACCATTTTCGTAACGATTCTCCCATTCATGTGCACCGGATGCAATCGGCTGGTTTTTATCATCTACAAGTACCGCTTTAATTCTGGTAGAACCAAATTCAATACCAAGTGCTGTTTTGTTTGCAAGAATCGCTGCTTTTGCTTCTGCTGCTCCCATTTTTATGTACCTCCTAGTTTCCATTATTTATCATTATTATCGCATTTTTCTTATGATTTTACTATCAATTTTTCTACTGTTTTTATGCGCTTTTTATACACATTTGGCTGTCATATCAGACTTTCCGATAGTCAGTCTGATATGACAGCCCTTATATCTGTATTACTTTTATCACTGTCCACTTTCTTTATTCACAAAGAATACATTATAAATATGTTAATAACAGACAGTATATCAGTCACAGTATTTTATTGATGCTGCAAACGGAGTGAACAGTAACTTCTTATTTTCTGAATGCGAGTTCATTCCATCTCAGCTCGTTCTTGAAGTCGCGGATGTTTGTGTCTTTGTCGATATAGACAGCTTCAATGCCCATAGCTGCTGCCCAGTCTCCCATCTGTTCAGCTGTAAGGTCATAAGTGAATGCTGTATGATGAGCGCCGCCTGCAAGAATCCATGCTTCTGCACCTGTCTTAAGGTTCGGCTGTGGTGTCCAGAATGCGCTTCCTACAGGAAGTTTCGGCATTGGTTTCTCAACTTTCTTGCACTCTACATCATTGATGATCAGACGGAAACGATCGCCAAGGTCAATCAGAGATGTTGCAATAGCCGGACCTGTCTTACTTGTAAATACAAGTCTTGCAGGATCTTCTCTGTCTCCCATGGAAAGCGGGCAAACTTTGATTCCGATCTTGCCATCAGCAACAGACGGGCAAACCTCAAGCATATGAGACTGAAGGATCCCCTCTTTTCCAGGTACAAAGTTGTACGTATAGTCTTCCATCATGGAAGTTCCCTTTGCATCTTTCATTCCGGCAGTCATAATCTTCATCAGACGAACCATTGCAGCTGTCTTCCAGTCACCTTCTGCACCGAATCCGTAACCTTTTTCCATAAGTCTCTGAATAGCAAGTCCAGGAAGCTGCTGCAGGGCCCCCAGATCACCAAAGTGTGTAACGATTGCCTGATAGTTCTTCTCTTCCAGGAACTTCTCAAATCCAATTTCAATCTGAGCCTGAACTGCTACATGACGTTTAAATTCTTCCGGATCTCTGCCTTCAAGAAGGATGTCATATTTGCTGTAATATTCATCAACTAATGCATCTACATCACCTTTTGCTACATCTTTTACATAATCAGCGATTTCATTTACAGGATAAGCATCAACTTCCCATCCGAATTTGATCTGTGCTTCTACTTTATCGCCTTCCGTAACAGCTACGTTTCTCATGTTATCTGCTACACGGCAAACACGGATATGGCTGCTTTCCATGATACCAACTGCTGTACGCATCCAGGAAGCAAGTCTTTCCTGAACTTCTTTGTCAGCCCAATGTCCAACGATAACTTTTCTTTCAATTCCCATTCTGGAAACAATGTGACCATATTCACGTCCACCATGTGCAGACTGGTTTTCATTCATGAAATCCATATCAATGGTGTCATAAGGAATTTCTTCATTAAACTGAGTGTGCAGATGGCACAGAGGTTTTCTATACTCTTTCAGACCAAGGATCCATGATTTGGCCGGTGAAAAAGTATGCATCCATGTGATAACACCTGCGCAGTCCTCATCTGCATTTGCTTCATTGAATGTTTTACGGATCAGTTCGTTTGTGATCAGTGTTGGTTTCCATACTAATTCAAATGGAAGAACACCACTTTTATTTAATTCTTCAACGATAATTCTGGAATGCTCAGCAACCTTTCTTAAGCATTCATCTCCGTAAAGATCCTGTGAACCTGTGCAAAACCAAAACTTATAGTTTCTTCCTGTCTTCATGATAAAATTCCTCCCTGGATTTTTAATGTACTCTCGGAATCTTTTTGTACTTGATTTTATGAGAGGATTTTTTGTCAGATGTGCCCGGATTTTTGAGGCGTACGCGGTGCGTACGTTGATAAAATTCGGGTGCATCTGGCGAAAAATCAGCCATAAAAGCAAGTGCAATAAAGACTCCGAGAGTACATTTTATTTATTTTCAGATTTTAGATACATTGGCTGCCGTAAAAATTACTGATCACTTCGTGCTCAGCAACGTACCAGGCATTAATGTTTTAAAATCTGTATGTTTAATATCATTTTACCTATATAAAATAAGTTTTTCTTAACTCAGAAACTCTTATATCTGAAATCTCAACAGATTTATTTTTATGCCTTTTTACATGAGCCTCTGACAATCAGTTCCGGATGAATCAGTCTTTCGACTTTACTCTCTTCCTCTGGAATTCCATTAATCTTCTCCAGAATAAGCTCTGCGGCCATTTCTCCCAGTTTTTCCTGTGGATGGGCGATTGTTGTGATTCCATTTCCACGCTGTGCATACAGAGAATTATCATAGCCCGTTATCGAAATATCATCAGGAATTTTAATTCCCTGCTTCTCTAATTCTTCCATAACCTGAACAGCAATTTGATCATTATAACAGACAATTCCATCCGGAAGCTGTCCACTCTGTACCATTTCTTTTGCCATCAGTGCCGGTTTCACTTTTCTGTCTTCTGTGTGAAACCACACAACATCATCCGGATTATAAGAAATTCCAAATTCCTGCAATGCCCGGACATATCCTTTATGTCGTTCGAGTCCCTGCATATCATCTGCTTTAAAAAAGCCTTTGATTTTCTTATGTCCCAGTTCCAGCAGATATCTGGTTACAAGATAGCCACCCTGTGCATCATCCATAAGAATATGCGGTTTATCTCTCATCTCAGAATAAATTCCCTGAATAAACACATACGGTATTTCAAACTTATCCAGATTCTGATAAAGACTCCTGTGTTTGCATACCATCTCACTTTTACTTGGTTCAATGATAAGCCCGTCAATGTCTTTCTTCAGAAGTTCTTCCAGACATCTTGCTTCTTTCTGTCTGCTGTTTGCTGTGTTTTTCAGAATAATACTGTAACCTCTTTCCGAAAGAACATTATCCATTCCCTGTATCAGTCTTGGAAAAATATAATCGGAAATATATGTGGTAACTACTGCAATATTCTTCGATTTCTTTATATGACGCATATTTTCAGAACAATAAGTGCCTTTTCCATGAAACGCTTCCACATATCCATCCTGTTCCAGAATCCCCAGTGCCTTACGGACTGTATGTCTGCTCAGGGAATATCTCTGTGAAAGTTCATTTTCCGAAGGAAGCTTTTCTCCCGGCCGGATGGCTCCTGATACAATATCATTCCTGAGCTGCTCCATTAGTGAGAAATATTTAGGCTTTCCATTATCTGTCATGTCTTCTTCCCTCCTGTATCTAGAATACAACTTGTACGCACATACGAACAAGTTGTTTTTTATGCATAAATTATACAAAATCTCAGGAGGTTTTTCATCACTTTTTCCTAAATATTTTTTCAGTTATTCATGTATTAAGCCATTATCCTTTGCCTGTCGATAACACTCTCTACCAGGCTTATCTAATGCGACTCTGTCATACCACTTCTGTCATTACCGTAATTACTCAATCCTCTTGTGTTATTTCGCAGCAGATTCCGTGTACTGCCATACGTATCTCTTTATCAAGATGCGAATTGCAGGTAATCAACGTTACCATAGGTTTCGAATCGTCTGGCTCTATGCCGGTTTCATACATAGAATTCTCTTTCAATGTTGCTAATTGCTGCTTGTATGCAGGACTCGACAAGTCATATCCATATTCAAACGCCGCACTTTGGGAACCCGCCTGCTCTATGGAAAAAATTTTATACAGAAATTTTCTTTCCGGAGTTTTGATTTCAATTTCCGGACATTTTTCCAAAAATTCCGGCTGTTCATAGCGGTTTAAATTGGCAAACATCATATTGCCCTCTATGTTATGACCATAGAGAATACTGTGAGAACCCATAAAATTCTTTTTGTTATTATGCTCCAGGAAAATACAGCCAAATAAGTCCTCCTCTTTCTTAAAATTATGCTTTAAATAATACTCGTCATCCATCCCCTGGACTACAGGATAAGAAATATCAGCTCCGGGAATGGTAATCCAGGCTGCCACCTCAGAATTGATCTTTCTTAAATTTTCCCAGGAAATCCCGAAGGATTCCCTGATTTCATCTGCACGATCACTGTGTTTTAAATTGTCCAAAGATTTTCGTTTTTTCTTTTTGCGAACATTCTTATTCGTTTCCGTTAAACAATTCTGCTTCGTCTTTTTCTCATTTTGAAAAGGTTTTTTGTCCTTATCCTGATAACCGGCCATACGTGCTATTTCTTCATAGCTCTGTCTGGCCTGAAGGTTTTGTTCATAGCTTTTTATATAGAATCCCCCACAATATACGAGAAGTCCGATTGCCGCTATGATCATACTTATCGCAAACGTTTTAAGCTTTCTCATTTCCGTCCGGTACCTTTAAAATTTTTTTTACCGGAAGTCGTTTTTCTGTAAATCATTACGCCTCCAGCCAGCAAGCCAAGACCAAGAAGTCCGACAAGTGTCATTACCTTAAACGGTCTGGTGTCTCCAGTCTTAGAACTTCCTGCCACAGAACCACCCTGATAACTTCCATATCCGCTGGAATATCCTCCTGAGTTTCCATAACTGCTACTTCCACTGTTATTACCATTATTATAAGCCGATGACGGTGTCTTTGTCGGAGTCGGAGTCAGCTTCGGGCAGGTTCCCGGCGCAGATGGTGTTGGTGTAGCTTTCGGTATGTCTGTTGGTTCTGGCGCTTTTGTTGGTTTTGGCGGTTCAGTCGGTTTTGGTGTCTCAGTCGGTTTCGGCGTTTCAGTCGGTTTCGGTGTCTCAGTCGGCTTTGGTGTTTCAGTCGGTTTCGGTGCTGTTTTTACATATACTTCCTGCTGTGCAGAGGTTTCCGGTGAGATATCGCCTCTTGCCTTCGCTGTATTTACAACTTTTTCAGCCTCTGCACTCTCTGTCTCAAATACAACTTCATAGCAGACTTCAATCTTATCCATATCCGACAATGTCGCACCTGTATTGATTACAAATCCCGTTTCCGTTACCTCTGTCTTAATATCTTTCAGCTCTATGCCGTTTTTCTTTACAAAAATACTGTCTTTTACAATTACTGCGCCCTTTGTTTCCAGCGCATCTTCAATAACAATATTCTGATCCGTAACATCCTCACGCAGCTGTCTTACTGTCAGCTTATAATATCCTTTTTCACCAGATACATATTCTTTCTTATCTGATTCTTTGACAATCTCCAGAACAGGACTATGTACCTCTGTTTCCGCTTCACCTGTTGCCGGTATTTTTTCATTGCTGTCCGCAACTGCAGTATTATGTACTTTCTGTCCTGCTAATGCGGCATCAATTACTGCTGCCTGATATTCCACAATCATAGTTTTCTGCTGCTGGCAGTCCAGCGGGTTATACATTACCTGCTCAAAAAGTCCGCCTCTGTCATTATCACAAATACTGTATCTCGCATCTTTGATCAATGCTTTTCCCGTTGATAGCAGGAATGTATTATCATCATTGATCTGCACATCTGCATCTGTCACATTTCCATTCTCATCCATCAGAACCACAGAATCCTTTAAAAGGCGGACTCCCTGTGTGTCGATCACATCATGCAACGTAACATTACGCGCTACGCAGCCAGTCTGTTCCTGTGTCAGCGCAATACGGTATGTAATGATATCTCCATATTTATAGAATGGTTTGTCAGTTATTTTCTCTACTTTTAATACAGGTGAATTTACCCAGATCTTTGAAGTATCTTTTACTGCCTGTGCATTATCTGCATATGCCTGTGCTGTGTTTACGATTTCCTGTCCGTTCACACTTTCCTTTGCAGTACAACGGAAATTAACAGTAACAGGTGTCTGGTATGGAAGATCTGAAATTGTCACTATCCAGCCGGTTCCCTGACGTGTAACCTGGCAATTTACAGGTTTTTCCACAGTTTCTTTGTAATTTTCCGGATTAAGTTCATTTCCGGCATCATCAGTTCCTGCTACCGGATTCTGGATAGCTGCCGGTACACCAGTTACCGTAACAGCTCCCTCTTCTTCATCCAGCGCCAGTCCTTCAGGCAGAGAAAGATCACTAATCACAAGATTTCGTGCAATCGATCCTTTCTGAAGATTGTTTACTGTAACCTGATAATTTACCTGTTCTCCAATACGGAATTCATTTTCTGCACGTCCGTCACCAACGGCCAGATACGGATTCTGGAAACTTTTATCAATAGAAAGTACCGCCGTATTTACATATACCTCCGCATCATCCTGTGCTGCCGGTGCATTCTGTGCCTGTACATTTGCAACATTAATACTCTCTGCACCGTTTGCATCTTCAGTAACTGTACAGAGGAAAGAAATCATAACCGGAACATTTGCAGGAAGATCTGAAATATTCATTCTCCATCCGGCTCCTTCCTGAACAAATTCATAGCTGACCGGTTTCTCTGATGTCTCATTATAAAATTCCGGGTTCAGCTGGTTTGGAATATCCGGTGTTCCCGCAACATGCTGTGTAATGCTCTGTGGAATGCCACTGACAGATACATTATCTGCTGATTCCAGTGCAAGTCCTGCCGGCATCTCTGTATCCCAGATAGTCACCTTTCTGGCTACTGTGCCTTCTTTTTTATTTTCGACCACTACATTATACTGTACCAGCTCTCCTACCTGCCATTCATAATGATCTGCATTTTTCTCAATCCAGAATTCTCCGGAATTTACATAAACTTCGGCATCATCTGATTTCTCTTCAGCGTTGGAGGCTTTTGCCGTTGCGGCATTTACACTTTCATGGCCATTAGCATCTTCTTGTGCAACACAATGGAAAATAATCGTAACTGGCTGACTGTATGGCAGATATGAACAATAAAAAGCAAAACCATTTGCATCTGCATCCATACGGGATTCCACAGTTCTTGCCTCATATGCCTGTCCGGTCTTCTTATCCGGTACAGGATAATTTATCTGCTGCTGAACGCCCAGCACTTCCACACTTTGAGCCCCATCAGCAAGAATCAGTCCCTGTGGCAGACCGATATCTGTAATGTTCACATCTTTTGCAATGGTTCCGGCAGTCACATTATTTACCACGATCCGGTAAGCAATCTGCTCTCCCGCCTGCCATTCATACCTGTCTGCTGTTTTATCAATCTCCAGATGCGGACTGTTCATCCATACCTCTGCCATGTCCTTGCGGGATTCCTGTTCTCCGGTTTCAGGATTAAGCAGATTATCTGCTGTCGCAGCAACAATATTTTCCCACTCCTGACCATTGGAATCCTCCAGCGCCTGGCATTTAAAGCGAATGGTAATCATCTCTCCATATCTTAAAGACGGGCATTCTGCTTTCCAGCCATTGTCTCCCTGTCTGGTGAGCGTACAGCTTTCTGCGCCGTCACTTGTCTGCACTGTATACTGTCCTTCCAGGAGCTGCAGACATGCCGGAATTTCATCCGTAATGACTACATTGACCGCGCGTACATCCGGCTTTGTCTGAGAAACTGAAACTTCATAGTCTACGGTGTCTCCTGTCTTCCATTCATATTGGGATGTATTCTTGACTACTTCAAGTTCCGGAGAAATCACACTCTTTACCCACACTGTTTCTGTATCCATGGTATCTCCGCTTCCATTTGTACGTTCATAGCTCATAGAAGCATGATTCGGGATAAGGATCGTATATCCATCCTCTGCAAGGTATTTTGAAATATTTATTTCTGATTCTGGTTTCCGACGTACTTTCAGAGTAAATGTATAATTCTGATTATCTGTAAAAGTCTCCTCCTGAAGACTTTCCGGTTTCGCACTGCAGGTTATCTTCTGTCCCTCAATATTAATATCAAACTGATCCGTTACTACCTGTCCTATATCATTTGTAATGCTCACTTTAGAAGTATCTTCGATAGAAAGGCAATCCTCAAGTACATCCTCCACTACAAATGATTTCAGTTTATTTGGTGTTACTTCTGCCTGAATCATATACTGGAATTCCTGTCCCTGTCTGACAGTAAAAGGCTGATCTTTTGTTGCCACACTCGCCTGTTCCCAACTGCAATTACTCTCTCCGACACGTTTCTCCGGGGCTTTTTTCATCTCAACATTGCCAAAACAATAAGACGTAAAATCGAAATATGCATATGCCTTGCAATATTTCTGTCCTTTAAAGGTCGGACAATAAGTGTTTCCTGACGGATCCAGATATTTATTTCTTATGTTTTCTGCCCATTTCTCCTGAGATCCCGCCTTCTTAATTCCATCTTCTCGGGTCTTATCCCACTTGTCCAGTCTAAGCTGATGACAGAATTCTACTGTAAAATTATCTGTATTGTAAAAAAGATTCAGCCAGCCTCTCGGATCATCCGGTTCTATGGCACCAATCGGAGAGGTTACCGTATTTCCTTCTACTGTCAGATAATCATTCTCTTTCAGAACATACGCACTGTCCAGTCCGCAATCCGCAGGAATTCTTACGCCTTGCCCCGCATCAATATCACGAATCGTACCATGCCCACTGATTGGCAAAGCCTCATCCGTTCCATGCTTAAGAAACTGGAACTTAACTTTCGCATACCCTACAGAATAAATAAATACGCCAATGCTGTTTTTGGAAAATCCGACCAGCGGATAGGATTCATTATCTTTCCACGCAAAAGTAGCCCCTTCTTTATTCTGAACAATCGTTTCCACAGTATTCAGTTCATAACGTCGTTCGGCATTCTCTACTCCCATAAGGATAAGACGGACATCTACAATATTTCCGTTTCCATCTTTACCTACATTGTTATAACGCATTCCCGCACTTCCAGCCTTATAATCCGGATACACTCTGACACACTCCGTATCACGTTCGCTTTTCCCATTGTCCGAAAAAGCCTCTCTGTCCAGGTTATCACACCCAAAGGATTCATACGTGGTAATTCCGGGCTGAAATTTCATATCAAAGCGATAACTATAGTCTACCGTCTTATCATTGTCCCAGGTTTCTATGGACAATGAAGCCGCCTGTGTTACGCAGGCAGGTAAAAGCCCCAGAACTGCCTGTACGATAAAAAGCAATGCAAGCAGCAAAGCTCCCAGGCGTTCTCTCAGTTTTAAATTGTGTTTCATTTTCTGTCTCCTTTCCAAAATAAAAAATGACGCCGGGACAAAATATTTCGCCCCTGATTTGAATGAATGTGGGATTTTTCCCTGCACCTGGCAGGATTAGAGAATAGAAATCAACTACGTGATTTAATAAGTTTTCAGAAATTTTATATGTAATTTTTTCTTTAAAGTCAGTCAGATAAATTATCTTCTTGTTATAGACTCGATTTAAACAATCAGATATTCGCAATTGAAACAGGGGACTTACTTGATTCGGTTAAAACAGGGGATTTCTTTGATTCGATTAAGTATTGGAAATATGAGAGATCAGTACAAGGCATCTTTATCAGAGCCCTGTACCGACTTTTTTTGAAAAATATTGCTGTCTCTGTGATAAGCGACATTTTTACTGGTTATTACGTTTCTTTAACCAGGAAAGAAAATAAAGAATAATTGCCAGAATAATAAAGAATGGAAGAACTGCTCCAATTAACAGCACAAGGAGAATAATAGCAACAGCCGCGGCTACAATAACGATTGCCTTGCCATGCCAGGTAGAAAGATCTAATACCTTCTTCCATTTCTTCTCCGGCTGCGGAGGCGGATCCATTTTACTTCCATAGCTGCTTCCATACGAAGAATATTCTCCATAATCTTCCTGTGCACTTCCATCATCTGTGTCAATCAGTGTTTTGGCTATCAGACGCGGATCTCCCAGTTCTTCAAGAACTTCTCTCTCCGGGCGTCCGCCACGTACCTGAGACTGTATATAATCTTCATAATATCTTACATGTGCCGCAGCCTTGCCTTCCTGCATATTTCCGGCAAACTGTCCTCTGAGGATGTCCAAAAATTCTTTTCTATCCATATCTGCATCTCCGTTTATCAATGATATCGATATGATTGATCACCCACATCAGGTGATACCGTGTATTTATTCTACCATACTTTCAGTGGATGACAACTAATATAATCATAAAATTTTTATGAAATACTTATAAACTCATTGCTCTTCGCAATTGAAGCAGGGGACTTGCTTGATTCTCTTATATTTTTTCACTTCTGAACTCCTGTTTCAAAATCCTTTATTTTTCCCAGATTTAATCTTTTCTTGTCTTTTTTTTAACATTCCAGAGTCACACAGATGAAAATCTCTTTCAGCAATCTGCTTTTCTCTCATTATTTATTATCAAAATTGCACAATTCATATCCAGATTTTCAATTTTTTTTGACGATTCAGAAAAATTTTCTTGACATTTTTTTCTCAAAATGCTATATTGTATTCATCAATTAAAGGAACCTTCGAGTACTGACGGAAAATGTGGAATACAAACCACGGGGAGTCGGAGGTTTGTGGAAGCCGACCGTCTGGGCAGTATTTGAAGATTTCAGATACTGGCCTTTTTTTATCCCGTAAAAACAGCTTAACAGTTGTTTTTACCTGTAAAACAGACAGTCTGTCCGACACTTCCTTTAATGAAACAAGTTACTGGTCAGAACAGTAACATAAGTTTTTCATGTTATGCGGAGACGAAAGGAGAAAAACATTATGGGATTCAAATCAGACATCGAAATTGCACAGGAATGCGAAATGCTTCCAATCACTCAGATTGCAGAGAAGGCAGGTATTGATGACAAATATCTGGAACAGTACGGAAAATATAAAGCAAAAATTGATTACAATCTTCTGAAAGAAAGCGACAAGAAAGATGGAAAATTAATCCTTGTTACAGCAATCAACCCAACTCCTGCAGGTGAAGGTAAAACTACTACTACTGTAGGTCTTGCAGATGGTATGCAGAGACTCGGCAAGAGCGTTATGGTAGCTCTTCGTGAGCCATCTTTAGGACCGGTATTCGGTGTTAAAGGCGGTGCAGCAGGCGGCGGATACGCACAGGTTGTTCCGATGGAAGACATCAACCTTCACTTCACAGGTGACTTCCATGCAATCGGCGCAGCTAACAACTTACTTGCAGCCATGATCGACAACCACATCTTCCAGGGCAATGCATTAAACATTGACCCACGTAAGATCACATGGAGAAGATGTGTAGATATGAACGACCGTCAGCTTCGTAACGTAGTAGATGGTCTTGGCGGAAAGACAAACGGTATGCCTCGTGAAGATGGATACGACATCACAGTTGCATCTGAAATCATGGCAGTTCTCTGTCTTGCAAGCGACATCAAAGACCTGAAAGAAAGATTATCCAAGATCATCATCGGATATACATACGGAAAAGTTTCCGAGCAGAAACCTGTAACAGCAGGTGACCTTCACGCAGAAGGCGCTATGACAGCTCTGTTAAAAGATGCTCTGAAACCAAACCTTGTACAGACTCTGGAACACGTTCCTGCAATCGTACATGGCGGACCATTCGCAAACATCGCTCATGGATGTAACTCTGTAACAGCTACAAAGATGGCTATGAAGCTTGCTGATTATGCAATCACAGAAGCTGGTTTCGGTGCTGACCTTGGTGCTGAGAAATTCCTTGATATCAAATGCCGTATGGCTGGCTTAAAACCAAGCGCAGTTGTAATCGTAGCTACTGTACGTGCCCTGAAATACAACGGTGGCGTTGCAAAAGCTGACCTCAACAATGAAAACCTGGAAGCTCTTGAAAAAGGTATCCCGAACCTGTTAAAACACGTTTCCAACATCAAAAACGTATACAAACTTCCATGTGTTGTTGCTATCAACGCATTCCCTACAGATACAAAAGCAGAGCTTGACTTTGTAGAAGCTAAATGTAAAGAACTGGGTGTTAACGTTGCTCTTTCTGAAGTATGGGCAAAAGGCGGCGAAGGCGGAATCAAACTTGCAGAAGAAGTTATCCGTCTTGTAGAAGAACCAAACGACTTCTCCTATGCATATGAACTGGAAGGTTCTATCGAAGACAAGCTGAACCAGATCGTTCAGAAAGTTTATGGAGGTAAGAAAGTAGTTCTGACAGCTAACGCTCAGAAACAGGCTAAACAGTTAGAAGCTCTTGGCTTCGGCAACTGCCCGATCTGTGTAGCTAAGACACAGTATAGCTTAACAGATGACCAGACTAAACTGGGTGCTCCTACAGACTTCGAAGTTACAGTACGTAACCTGAAGATTTCCGCTGGTGCAGGATTCATCGTAGCTCTTACAGGTGAGATCATGACAATGCCAGGTCTTCCTAAAGTTCCGGCTGCTGAGAGAATCGACGTAGACGAGACAGGTAAGATCACAGGTCTGTTCTAATCCAGTTGAAATCAAACGGATAAAATCATCCGTATTCAATCGAATAATTCAAAAATATAAAAATCATATTTATATATGATATGTGTCCAGACGATTTTACAGGCGGGAAGATTTTCCCGCCTGTTTTTTTCTTTATTTTTTTATAAGATAATCTTTTCCAGAAATACCAGGTTCCGTCATATGGATCGGATCAAGAATACGATTGAGTTCATCCTCGTCCATAAGCTTTTCTTGCAGAATCAGACTTCTTACAGATTCGCCTGTCTTAATTGCCTTTTTTGCAATATCTGCAGCCTTCTGATATCCAAGATGAGGACTGATCGCAGTGATAATACCTACACTGTTTTCTACCAGATAACGGCATCTTTCTTCATTTGCTGTAATCCCTACAATACAATTATCTACCAGTGTCTGAACTGCATAGCCAAGAGTATCGATAGACTGGAACATACAATAGAAAATAATCGGCTCAAATGCATTTAATTCCAGCTGACCAGCTTCTGCAGCCATGGTAATCGTAACATCATTACCAATAATATTAAAAGCCACCTGATTAACTACTTCAGGAATAACCGGATTGACTTTACCCGGCATTATAGAGGAGCCATTCTGTTTTGCCGGAAGATTGATCTCTCCAAATCCGGTACGAGGACCAGAAGACATAAGGCGGAGATCATTTGACATTTTGGAAAGAGTTACCGCACATGCTTTCACAGCGCCGGAAACAGCTACAAATGGATCCAGATTCTGAGTGGAATCAATCAGATCAAAAGCCTGTATAAAGTCCATTCCTGATATTTCAGTAAGATTTGGAACAATTCTTCTCAGATAACCCTCATCTGCATTAATTCCTGTTCCAATAGCAGTGCCTCCCATATTAAGGGTTCGCATCTCATCCATTGCTTTATCCATTCTGTGGATATCACGCATGATTGCTACCGAATATGCTTTAAATTCCTGTCCCAGACGAATCGGCACTGCATCCTGCATCTGTGTACGTCCCATTTTGATTACGTGATCAAACTCTACCGCTTTTTCATTAAGAGCATCGTAGAGACGAAGAAGCTGTTTCTTCAGATTCTGCAACAGGCGAAGAGAAGTCATTTTACCGGCAGTAGGAATAACGTCATTGGTAGACTGTCCACAATTCACATCATCGTTAGGGTTTATAATTGTATAATCACCCTTTTTCCCTCCCAGAATCTCAATGGCGCGATTTGCAATTACTTCATTGGCATTCATATTTAAAGATGTGCCTGCACCTCCCTGAATAGGATCCACAATAAATTCATTGTGGAATTGTCCTGAAATAATTTCATCACATGCCTGGACAATGGCCTGGGCTTTTTTCTTCTCAAGAAGACCTACCTCACAATTGGTTATGGCTGATGCTTTTTTTATGTATGCAAGACTGTTAATAATTTCCGGATGCATATTCAACCCCGTAATGTGGAAGTTTTCGGCCGCACGTAAGGATTGAACTCCATAATATACATCTTCCGGAATATCCTTTACACCAATAGAATCTCTTTCTACACGATAGTCTGTTTTTTTCATAGTCTTTCTCCTTTTTCTGTTCATTCTTCCCCGGATAATCATTCCGGTGCATTTTCCCACAAAATCGGCGGTTAATATTATCCATTAAACAGTACTGTTATTATCTCTCTCATGTATTTGCCCTCATTATATATCTCTGCTATAATATAATCAAATACATATATTTTTATAAAATATATAGTGTTTAAGTTATGTTACTGTTCACATACCACTATCCCGAGACATACAAGCCAAAATCCCATTTCCGCAGGCAATCTGGAATGAATTTTGGCTACGTTACTGAGAACGGAGTGAACAGTAACTAAGTTATATATCGGAGGAGTTTATATGTTTCAGGGAATGGAATACATCTATGAGGTATACAAGGAAAAAAGCTTTTCCAAAGCTGCTGCTGCTCTTTTCATTTCGCAGCCTTCTTTAAGCGCCAATGTAAAACGTGTAGAAAACCGTATTGGCTATCCTATTTTTGATCGAAGCACCAAACCTTTACAGTTAACCGAAGTCGGAAAACATTACATACAGGCTGTTGAAAAAGTCATGGATATTGAAAATAATCTTGAAAACTTCATACTGGATCTGGGAAATCTCAAAACAGGAACTCTCAATGTAGGTGGCAGTAACTTCTTTTCTTCATGGATTCTGCCTCCCCTTATTGCTGATTTTTCCCAAAAATTTCCACATGTTCAAATTTCTCTTGTAGAAGAAAGTACAGCAAAGCTATCCCAGTTTCTCCAGGCCGGAAAGTTAGATCTGGTGATCGATAACTGTATTCTGGATAACCAGATTTTTGAACATTATATCTACCAGAAAGAACAACTTCTTCTTGCAGTTCCCAAAAATTATTCAATCAATACCAAACTGCAGGAATATCAGATTCCTATTGAGGAAATCCGGAACGGGCAGTTCCGCTCTTCTGATATTCCTTCTGTTCCATTAAACAAATTTGAGAACGAACCATTTATTATTCTTCGTTCAGATAACGATACCGGTAAGCGTGCACTTACCATTTGTCAGGAAAATCACTTTTCACCTTCTGTAATATTTCGCCTGGATCAGCAGATGACTGCCTATAATATTGCATGTTTGGGAATGGGCATCACTTTCATCGGGGATCTTCTGCTCTCCAGAGTTCCAACAAATTCAGAACTTGTTTTTTATAAGCTGCCCGGTCAGAGCAGTAAACGCACTGTATTTTTTTACTGGAAGAAAGGCCGCTATATAAGCAGAGCCATGGAAGAATTCCTGAAGCTGCCTTTTTCCTGATATGCCATACATATCAAAAACTGCCGCCTCCACAGATTTTACTTGTGAAGACGGCAGCTTTTCTTTATCAATAGCTTTTTATTCGCATCTCAGGAGATCACAGGAAACCGGAGTATAAAATTCTTTCTGAAAGCTCTCAAAATCATTACACTTTCCAAGAAGCCACATCAACTTTGCAACTATTGCAGTTCTCTACGATACTATTGAATCTGTTCTTCGCAATGGTATTAATCATATTTTTATCATGAACGGACATGATGGAAATATTGCACCAATTGAAATTGCTTCCCGAAAAATTAAAGAGAAATATCCGGAGGCTCAAATCGCTGCTCTTACACAGTGGTGGGTTGCTGCCGGAAATCTTCTTCCTAAAGACACTTTTGAAGTATGGGATGGACTGGGACATGCAGGCGAGGGCGAGACTTCAATTGCTTACTATCTGTTCCCTGACTGGTGTGAACCGGAATATGCAACATGTGTAGTGCCGAATCTCCCATCAGAAGTAGAAATAAAATGGGATTTTTCAGAGCTTACAGATACTGCCCAGACAGGCGATGCTACAAAAGGTACCGCTGAAAAAGGTAAAAAAATGAACGATGTTATCGTTGAACATGTGGTAAAAACCTTAAAAGAGCTTGATGCTACAGACTGGAAATATAAACCTGTAAAATAATTTCAGCTTAGACACGCTCTAATATTTCTATTCATATCAGCACCCGGTAAATGAGGATTGTGAACATGGACGAACACAAAATCAGAACTGAATATGTAAACAGAGATCATCAGGTGATATCTGATGTATTAAAAAATCGTTTTTATCCTATGGTATCCAGCAGATCCAAGGATTCATATATTTTCGATGAAGAAGAGTGTAAAGAGGCCGTAAGGATACTTCAACAAGCTATCCTTGACGTAAAATCCGGTATGGTAAGTGATGAAGACATAGCAGAATATATCCTTGGTTCCTGCTAATTTATCCACATATTCTCAATGGGGTTGTTGCACTGAATAATGCAACAACCCCATTTTCTTTTTAACTCATATTTTTCTATTCTGGCCCAATAGTGTATCAAACAGATAAAATCCATCCACTTCGCTACTTTTTATAACCGAATAACTGCTTATTGCTTTTCACAACCGCCGCAGTACTTCCTTGATTCGATTAGAACAGTGGCTTCATAGCCGGATACAGAGTTCTGAACTTCTGATATCTCTCTTCATATTTTGCAACCAATTCAGGATCCGGTTCTACTGTATCAACAACTTTAGCAAATTTCTTACCGATTGTTTCTACATCCGGATAAGCGCCACAGCCTACTGCTGCAAGCATTGCGCCACCCATGGATGGTCCTTCTTCATTTTCCAGAACATCTACTTTCAGGTTCATAACGTTAGCAATAATCTTCTTCCAAAGCGGGCTCTTAGCTCCACCACCGCAGATTTTTGTTCTCTCAATCTTGATTCCAAGACTTCTTGCAACTTCCAAAGAATCACGAAGTCCAAATGCAACACCTTCCAGAACAGCCTGTGTCATATCAGCTCTTGTGCTGTCCATGGACATTCCGAAGAATACGCCTCTTGCATCCGGGTTATTGTGCGGAGAACGTTCTCCCATCAGGTATGGCAGGAAGAACACATTATTCTCTCCAAGCTTCTGAATCGGAGCCTGCTCTGCTGCGAAATCCTTTGTCTGAAGGATTTCTTCTGCCCACCATTTATTACAGGAAGCAGCACTAAGCATGCATCCCATCAGATGATAACTTCCATCTGCATGGCAGAAAGAATGAAGTGCATTGTTTTCATCCACACCAAAGTTCTTGCTGGAAATAAATACAGTTCCGGATGTTCCAAGAGAAATATTGCACTGTCCGTCACCAACTGTACCTGTTCCAACAGCTGCTGCCGCATTATCTCCGGCACCTGCAACAACTTTTACATCTTCTGAGAATCCAAGTTCTTTTGCAATTTCAGGTTTCAGAGTTCCTACTACTTCCCAGCTCTCATACAGTTTCGGAAGCTGTTCTTCTGTGATACCGCAGATTTCCAGCATTTCCTTTGACCAGCAACGGTTCTTTACATCAAGCAGAAGCATACCGGAAGCATCGGAAACATCTGTGCAGAAAGAACCAGACAGACGATATGCCAGGTAATCTTTCGGCAACATAATTTTAACTACTTTCTTAAAATTCTCTGGTTCATTTTTCTGCATCCAGAGAATCTTCGGCGCTGTAAATCCTGCAAAAGCAATATTTGCTGTATATTCAGAGAGTTTCTCTTTTCCGATCACAGTATTCAGATACTCTGTTTCTTCGCCTGTACGGCCATCGTTCCAGAGAATTGCAGGACGGATTACGTTGTCATCTTTGTCCAGAGTTACCAGACCATGCATCTGGCCGCCGAAACCAATTCCAGCTACCTGAGTTCTGTCAATATCCTTTGTCAGTTCTTTCATACCTTCCATGCTCTGTGCAAACCAGTCTTCCGGTTTCTGTTCAGACCAGCCTGGATGTGGGAAAAATAATGGATATTCTTTTGAAACAATATTACAGATTTTTCCTGAATCTTCCATAAGAAGAAGTTTTACAGCGGAAGTACCAAGATCAATACCGATATAATACATAACTTTATTCTCCTTTTTATCACATTACTATTTACATTTCATTATTACTGATTTAGTTCCATTCATTATTATCATGATTTGATAACAGGGCATCTGATATGAAATCAGTTACTCTTTATTATTGAATGGATTTCTCACATTCACTTAATCTAATACATCCCAGGGTAAAACCCCGGGATGCCTTATAATTATCGTGTCAGTCTATTATCATTTATAATTCAGATTCAATCTTTATCAAATTCTGATTATCCCCATGGATTCTCTGTTGGGTATCTTACGCCTGCCGGCTGGTTGTATCCGATTTCTTCAACCGGTACACCGATATATTTGAATACTTCAAACAGAGCTTTTCCATAATGTCCGAATGCTACTGCTCCGTGATGTGGGTATCCTCCCTCGATCAGTACATGACGGTAGAAACGTCCCATTTCCGGAATAGCGAATACACCGATAGAACCAAAGGATTTCGTTGCAACAGGAAGAACTTCACCATGTGCAATATATCCACGGAGTTTGTTATCAGCTGTGCTCTGCAGACGATAGAATGTGATATCTCCAGGTACGATATCTCCTTCAAGAGTTCCGTTTGTAACCTCTACCGGAAGAGATCTTGCCATGATCATCTGGTTCTTCATCTCACAGAAGGAAAGCTTGCTGGAAGCTGTATTTCCACAATGGAATCCCATGAATGTATCTTTCAGTGTGTAGTTATATTTGCCTTCGATAGACTCTTTGTACATATCCTTCGGTACAGAGTTGTTGATGTCAAGCAGTGTAACTGTATCCTGGCTTACAACTGTTCCGATGAACTCACTTAATGTACCATAGATATCAACTTCACAGGATACCGGGATGCCCTGAGCTGTCAGACGGCTGTTTACATAGCAAGGAACGAATCCGAACTGTGTCTGGAATGCCGGCCAGCATTTTCCTGTTAATGTTACATATTTACGATATCCTCTGTGAGCCTCTACCCAGTCTTTCAGAGTCAGTTCATACTGAGCAAGTTTCTCAAGAATTTCAGGTTTCTTGTTTCCTGCACCAAGTTCTTCTTCCATTTCTTTAACAACTGCCGGGATTCTCTCATCTCCTGCATGTTTGTTGAATGCTTCGAACAGATCAAGTTCAGAGTTCTCTTCGATTTCAACACCAAGGTTGTAAAGCTGTTTGATCGGAGCGTTACAAGCAAGGAAGTTTGTTGGACGTGGTCCAAAGCTGATGATCTTTAAGTTGCTTAATCCTTCAACTGCTCTTGCGATTGGAAGGAAGTCATGGATCATATCTGCGCAGTCTTCTGCGTCACCAACCGGATATTCCGGAATATATGCTTTTACATTACGAAGCTGTAAGTTGTAGCTTGCATTTAACATACCGCAGTATGCATCTCCACGTCCCTGGATCAGGTCGCCCTGTGTTTCTTCAGCTGCTGCACAGAACATCTTCGGTCCTTCGAAGTGTTTAGCAAGAAGTGTTTCGGAAATTTCCGGTCCGAAGTTTCCAAGATATACGCAAAGTGCGTTACATCCGGCTTTCTTGATATCTTCAAGAGCCTGAACCATATGGATTTCGCTCTCTACGATACAGATTGGACATTCATAAATGTCTTCTGCTCCATATTTCTTTGTATAAGCCTCTACAAGTGCTTTTCTTCTGTTTACGGAAAGGCTTTCCGGGAAACAGTCACGGCTTACTGCTACGATTCCGACTTTTACTTTTGGCATGTTATCGATCATGATTAATTCTCCTTTTTTCTTTCTGAAATTCCTTATGTTAAATATTAGGTTTCGTTCTGATTATTATTTTCAAAAACCATATCATTCTGATTCTATTGCCGGTTACTGTTTACAATTGCTCTATATTCGTAACCTGCTCACTCTGTCCACAGAGTTCTGACCGGATTATTGAAATCAGTCAATTGTGATATTCTCTCCGCGAAGTCCGTTTACTGCACCTTCAATCGCTGCATCTTCATGTGCGATGAGCCATTTATTCTTAGCTGTCAGTAAGCTGTCCTCGCCTGTTTTTGCAGTTTCAAATGTGAGATCAGTATTCGTTCCTGCCGGAAGTACAACTACACACTGGAATCCGCCATCCTGTACATTACATGGTGCATAATGAAGTGTTGTTGCATATACCTCAATACCTGTTCCTGCCGGTACAAGAAATGCTTCGATCTTAGAAGTGTCATATGTAAGCTCATCAGTAATATCCTGCTGGCTTCCGATCAGCAGAACCAGATCAGTTACAGCTACATTAATCTCTGAACTACGATGATACTCTACCGCATTCAATTTCTTGTTATGTCCGTTGCAATATCCAATCTCAATCGGAATTCCACCGAAACCTTTATTCTGTAATTCCTTTGCTACGTCTAATGCTTCCAGTTCTTCTACAGAAGGAACATAAACGACATCATCCGGAACCGGTGTGTGTTTCATTTCTTTAAGAAGAGCACTGAAATCATACCCCTCAAGCACCTTTCCATATTTACGGAAAGAAGCGTCTGCTACATTCTGAATCTTCACCTGTAGACCTCCTTTTTTCTCTGGTGAACCGACAAGTTGATTCTCGAAATAATCTTATTGGCTCACCAAGGACTTTCACGTTATCTTTACTGTGACTTGAGTATAGCAGACAGGATATCCCTTTTCGCCATTTTTCTTGACTATTCTATAGCGTTTTTTTGACCTTTTTGATTTTCCTGCTTACGCATCTCACTCGGCAGAATCCCGTATCTCTTCTGAAATTCCCCCGAAAAGCCGCGGCTGCTGCAAAATCCGTTATCCAGTGCAATCTGACTAATCGTACGGTCCGTATTCATCAAATCTCTGTACGCATATGCCATACGAATGTCCTGCAAATAAGTTTTATAGTTAATTTTTGCATATTTTTGAAACATTCGCGACAAATACGCATCAGAATAACCAAATGTAGCCGCCAGATCCGAAAGTTTCAGATCTTCTTTATAATGTTCACGCATATAAGTGGTGATTTTTGACAAAGTATCCAACTTACGGCTATGCCGTATCTCCTTCTCATGCGCCTCCGTCAATCGATAATTCTTGACCAGCATATACATAATCTCATAAAACAAAGACATCGTCCTGAATTCATATCCCGTATCTCTCGCTGTATAAACCTTATACAACTTCTTAATCAGCGAAGCCAGCTTTCCATCCGCATCCGCATCCTGACTGCGAAACCGAATAAAACGCTGCGCCGTAAAATAATTCTCAAACTGCTTCAGAGGAATCTGCAACACCACAGTCTTGTTTCGCTCTGCCGCATGAATCGAATGAATCTCATTAGAATTAATAATAAGTTGCTCCCCGGCCTTTAACGGATACTCCTCCTTATTCATAAAAAACTCCAGATGCCCCTCCATAACCGCAAAAATCTCAATCGAAGTATGCCAATGCTTCTCCCTCACATAATTTCCATTTCCACCCTCAAAAAGAAACACCTTAAACGGCAGTCCCTCATTCGGAATAATCAGTTCATGCTGAAACTCCATATCCTCTCACCTCTTTCCACTATTACACTAAATTTACACATATCATTAATACCTTATCACTACCAGTAACCAGTGCGAAAAAATAGTTTATTTTGAGTGCATTTGCAGGACACTTAGATATTCTTAGGCATCAAAAATCCGCGTTATGAGAAGAAAAGTCCTTTGTCTGAGCGCCAGCGATTAATCCAGACTTTTCTTCTCATGCTTTTAGCGGATTTTTGATGCCTTAGAATATCTTAGTATCCGAAACCGCACTCAAAATAAACTATTTTTTCGCACGTCCCATCTCAAACTATAAAAAAAGAACCGCAGTATCTGGCACTTCACACGATACTGCGGTAAATCTCATATCTCACTCTGTTCCACCAGGAACCAGCAGCCTCTTATTTGCAAATCTCTGCAACCACCTGATTAATCACCTTACCGTCTGCTTTTCCCTTCAGATCAGCCATAACAGCCTTCATGATCTGTCCCTTATTCTTTGTTGCAAGAACCTCTGCAAACTTCTCTTCCAGATATGCTTTAATCTCTGCAGCATCCATCTGCTTTGGAGCATATTTAGCAATCACATCATATCTTGCCTGATATTCAGCCTTCAGATCCTCACGACTCTCCGGGCAGGTATCCAGCTGTTCTTTTACAGTTTTCAGCTCTTTCAGGATTACTCTGTCGACCAGATCACTCTTGATCTCATCACGACATCCCTCATCAATAGCCACTTTCTTTACTGCCGCAATCAGAGAAGACACCGCTTCCTTTGTCACTTTATCCTTAGCTTTCATAGCTGCAACCATATCTTTTCTTAATACTTCAAGTTCCATTTTATATTCCTCCTCGTTTCCTGTATGATTCTTTATCTCAAATCATCTTTCTATCCATCAGCATACCACTATTTATCTGAAAATCCAATGCTAATTTGCCTGGAAATTAAATTTATGTGGAAGTTTTCCCTCCTTTTTATAGACACTTTTATACAACTCTTTCCAGACTTTCCCCAGGGAATCCTCTCCTTCACGAATATCCTCTGGTATAAGACCGCCTTTACTTTCCAGTAGATCAAGCGCCTTTTTATCTTGTTTCAGCCCATGAAGTGCCTGGACATACCCCAGTTTCAGTCTGCTGTCTTCTTGTTCTTCTTTATCCAATTTCCGATAGAAATGACTTAATTCTTCATATTTCTCTGCCAGCAAAAGAATTCTGAATCCTTCTTTCAGATAGGACAGTTCTTTTCGCTCAAACGCCATTCCCTGAAGGATATATCTGCCAGCCTGATCCTTTTCATTCTGCATCAGTTTTACACAGCTAAGACCATGGAATGCCCATGCACTTTCTCTCAATTTGAGCGAATCCTCAAAAGCTTTCTCTGCCTTCCCGTAGTCTTCTTTTCGATAATATCCCAGCCCAAGCTGATAGTACGCATACCAGTTCTGTGCATTTTCTTCCATATGAGCTTCCAGAAAATCTACATTTGTCTCATCTATCATAAATTCATCTGGTGCTTCCAGTGGTTTCGGACAATGCAAAATTCCTGTTTCAAAAAAATGCTTCCATTTTTCCAAAACTGCCTCTTCTTTTGAATTTTCAGCTTGAGATTCATTTACAGCTTTCATAGAAAATTCCAGATGTTTTGTACTTTCTCCATGCACTGCAAGTGCCCCATATCCGCTTCCTCTATATACTGTCTGCGCTTTTTTTCTTGACATCTCTTTTGATGTTTCCAGTTTCTCTTTCAACTTTTCGTGAAGTCCTGTCTCAAGAATCTTTTCGGTTACCAGAACTGTACGTTCTCTGTATTCTTTCTCCAGCACATCTTCAGAAATCTGAACAGAACCATACTGTTCCATCCACTCCCAGGCTGTGTGAGGTGCCATCGGAATACATCCATACTGTGTCTTTCCAAGTCCTGCCTGAATCTCCAGATAACGTCCTGCCTTATCTGTGAGATACTCCTGCCAGTGATTAGACGCATCCTGATTTCCCCAGGAAAAAAGCTTTCTGCTACGTAAACGATCTGTCGAAATCTGCAATAAACCATAACCGGTTTCATCTATATTTGCTATATATTTCGGACATCCAGCCGGAATATCAAAGAAATAATCTACGGATTTTTTTATAGCAGTATAATCAGAGATATCGATATTCTCTACCATCGGAAGATCTACCTTCGTAACCTGTGTTCCTCTTGATGTAAATGCCTGTACCGCCGGCACAATAACTCTTCCGTTTTTGTATTCCGGAACCGCCATATTACTCCACCAGTACATTGGTACTACTTCTTTTCCCTCGTTTACAATACGCATCCGGCAATTCAAAAAGCTGCTGTCTTTTTCCAGCCAGAAGTCCATCTGATAAGTCACTTTTCGAATACGCTCATATTCATACATACGCAGAACCGGTTCCCCATCTTCATTAACAGTCTGTGCGGTGTAAAGCGGTTCAGTTGTAAAAGGATTATGTCCGATAATACCTATGTTCCATTCCACACCTCCGCTAAACCAGGCGTTACGTACTGCCAGATTGCTAAACTGCAGAACATCATTGGTATACAACAGGTTTCTTCCTGTATATTTATCCCAGAGTTCCCATAACCTGCCTCCGAATTCCGGAAGAAATACAGCCTTTAAATATCTGTTCTCAAGAACTGCTGTATGTATTTCCATCTCCTTAAGCTCTCTTGTATAAGTGTTCCTCTGCCGATATGGATAAGCACTTTTTACGCGTCCATATCCTTCATAGATCTCATCTGTTTCGTCCAGATGAAATTCCAGCTGATTCTGCATAGTCAGTTCTCCAAGGAGATCTGGCACGCAGCTCTCCTTTCCCAGATCAGCCATTCTGATTTTTTTTGTCTCAAATCTTAATTCAGACACCATCCGTAATCCCCCGTTTCATTGTACTTTCCAATTCCTCCATCTGCCCCAGGATCAGTTTCTGTCTATCATCAAACAATAGTCCCTTATTATGACGATAATACTGATCTGAACCATTTTCCCGGATAAACCAGATACTGTAAAAGTTTGCATTCAATTCTGTAATAAATGCTACCATTTCCTGGCTGTCTCCAAAAGCTGCCTCCATAAAATCAAAAACATTCTGTAATGTCTGAGAAACCGTTTCTGTCTGCTTTTCCAAACCATCTGCCTCTCCGGAAAAAGCTTCCTTTACTTTCTCGTAAATATCACTTTCGGCCTGCGTTATCCCTTCCATCTTCAGCCAGATATTTTCCAGAAAAGTATTGACTCTGAGAAACGTTTTCTCCTCATTTCGAGTCAACAGTTCTGCTTTTCTTGCTGACTCCAGATCATTCTCCGCTTTCTGACAAACTGCCTTCAGAGAAATATTTGCAAGGTTGTCTCTATAATATACCATATATTCATACAGTTTTGTTATATAAGAATCCGTTAAATAACATTCTGTAAATAGCTGACTTAATTTTCCATTTAAAAGTCCCACCAGACTTAGGTGTTCGTCCAAAGATGCATTTCTTATTTTCTGTATGGTAATCTGCGTCCATTTTCCCTGCAGTAATTCTTCAACTGCATAGTCTGTCTTATATTTGTTGTACAATGCCAGATATGCGGCAAAATCCTTCGCAATCATAGGGTGTTGAATATATTGACATACCACTTCCCTGTCCACATCTTTTCCCAGTGTTTCATACACCTGAATCAGCCTGGAAAGATCCTCCCAGCCTCTGGCAGTAGCAAAAATACGACCATCTACCGTATTTTCCATTCTGTAGAAATTCTTTCTGCGAAGCTCCAGATAAGAAATCACTGCCGGATGGATTCCCTGCTCATAAGCATACTCTTTCCATACCTCAAAGTCCGGCTGTACATCAATTCTCTTAATTCTGTCGAGAGTTACCACATCGAATTCGCGGACCGATTTATTATATTCCGGTGGATTTCCTGCCGTCACGATCACCCAGCCTTCCGGTACTTTCTGATTGCCAAAAGTCTTTCCCTGAAGGAACTGAAGCATCATCGGCGCTAACGTTTCTGAGACGCAGTTGATCTCATCAATAAAAAGAATCCCTTCTTTCAGTCCCGTCTTCTCCATCTTCTCATAGACAGAGGCAATAATCTCACTCATAGTATATTCTGTGACAGAAAAACTCTCATTCCCAAAGGTTTTCTCTTTGATAAACGGCAATCCTACTGCACTCTGGCGGGTGTGATGGGTGATGGTATAAGATACCAGACCTACCTTACATTCCCTGGCGATCTGTTCCATAATCTGCGTCTTACCGATTCCCGGTGCCCCCATAAGGAGAATCGGTCTCTGGCGTATGGCAGGGATCAGATATTCTCCAAATTCATCCTTCGCAAGGTATGCTTCTATTGAGTCTTTTATCTCCTGTTTTGCTCGTTTTATATCCATAATGTAAATCCTTTCCTGCTGAACACTTCTTACTTTTACTCAGTTTTTTATTTCATTACCTGTCCGGCTTCTCAAAATCATCCTCATCCAAAATCAGTTTCATGGCCCATACAGGCACATCCACATCTCTGTAATTATCCTGCATAAACACAAACACAGTCTTATATGGCGGCATTTTCTTCGGGTAAATTCCGAATCCGTCTGTAAAATAGATCAATCCTTTCAGGTTATGAAATTCATGCTGTTCCAGCAATTTGTCCACCCATTCAAATGCAGGTCTGAAGTCTGTTCCGCCATCTCCATACAGTTCCAGATGTTCCATATAATCTTTCATTTCTTTCTGAGAAGTAATCTTTTTATCTGTGTGGACTTTCTCATCACACTGAATGATGTGCACATTTATTTTTGTAAAAAAGCTCTCGCTTTCACTAAGTACACCGTAGGTTTCTTCCAGAAACTTTCTCACCAGTTCTCCCGAACAGGACATGGAGGTATCGATGACGATCACGAACTCCTCTATCTTCTTAACTTCTTTGGATTCCAGTGGTTCGATCAGCGGCATATTTCCATAGAGGCGCAGACCATAGGTATAGAAATTGTAATCAAAACTGTCATCATCCACTGCCAGTTCTTCGTGAAAAACTGCAAATTTTCGCAGGAATTCTCTGTAATCGTATCGCCTTCTGTTCTCTGTTTTTATCTGTTCCAGGAAATCTCCATCCCGCTCACCTGCCTCCTGTGAAAATGTTTCCAGATCCGTCTCGATTCCATCATTGATCTCCCCCCATTTGCGGCTGAGCATGGGATTCGGTTTCTGGTCCGGTTTCTTACTTTCCCAGTATCTGTGGTCATCTGTGCGAAATTCCTGTTCCAGATTTGTAAGATCCTTTTCACTCAGATTCCATTCTGACAATATTTTATACACTCTCTGTGCATTAAGAGTTTTGCCCTCTTTTTCAAGGAGACTGTAGGTTTCCCTTCGCAGAAGACTACGTGAGAAACGGATACTCCGATAGTTCATCCCATCTATCATATGCTCCACTGCAATGTCACAACTCAGATCACGCATACGTTCCTGGATTGTGATTCCATCGTCTGCCCTCTTCTTACCTTCTGTACCTCTCCATGCAAAATGCCGGAAAATACAATGGAATACCATATGCAGATACCCTCTGTTCACCAGAATCCTGTTCTCTCTATATAAACCTCCCAGCATCTGTGGCTGGAAATACATCACTCTTCCGTCTGTTCCAAACCCATGGATCTGACCATCCATCTGATAGGAAAAACTGCTCAGTGCCACATCCAGAAATCGCATTCCCAGATACAATTCATCCCGGGCAGCTCTAAGAATACTGCTGCCGATTTCCTGCAGACGCTCTGCTCTTTCTGCTATTTCCTGTGTTTTATCCTCTGGCTCCATCATTATCTTCCTCTATATCTGTCACAGTTCAAACCTCTTTCTTCTTATATTTCTTACATTCAAAGGTTTTTCTGTATTTTGCCATTGTTCATTTTTTCCCTGCTCTGTTCTGTCAGCTTTCTGATTATTTTGCAGATTATCCACATCTATACGTTCACTTCCTGCCTGATTATCCACCAGATTTGCTCTTTCATTCATCAGAAATGCGGATACTTCCGTTTCTTTTCTCTTAGATGCACAATCCAGCGCAGAATCGATTCCTTCCAGTGTCCAGAGTTTTTGCGAGGATATCATTTCCAATCTGTGCATATCCTCCTGCTTTACCAGATATTCTGCAATATCTTCCAGATTCTTACGAATATATTCCCTGTAATTCTCCCTGGCATTCCCGGTCAGTCCATAGGGAAACTCCAGTCTGCCAAATGACATATCTACCAGAACCTCCAGCTTATCCATGGCCACCGCCATTTCAAAAAGCCTGTCATATTCCTGATAATTCAGCTCCTTATCATAAAAACACTGTCTGTAATTACTTCCTGATCCATGATATTCCGTATACAGAATACGCGCCGGAGTGTTCTCAACCGCCTCATCATAATGCTCCGGAAATACAAGCCTTGCTTCTTCATGCTCATAGAGAAAGTTCACATCAATCCTCTGCCACATCTCGCCCAGCATTTCCTTAACTCCTGACTTCTTTCCCTGTCTCATATGAACAGTCAGCTTCTCCAATGCATGGCAGCCTGTAAATGCACCACAGCCTATCTGCATCAGGCTGTCAGAAAACTCCAGCTTTTTCAGATTTCCGCAGCCATAAAAAATATATCGTCCAATCTCTTTTAAAGTGTGAGGAAAAACAATCTCCTCCACGTCATTTCCTGCCAGAACATGTTCTTCTCTGCCAAATCCAAGACCATCTGACACTTCCCACAGGCAGGCATTTTTCAGTTCTTCCTTCTCTTCCATATGGCTGGAAAATGCATAGGGTGCCGCACTGACCACCAATTTATCCTCTATCATTCCCGGAATCTCAACTCTGCCCTCTATTCCAAAACACCGCAAAATCTCAATCCCGCCAGATTTCTCTCTGTAGTAAATCTTCATTTTCTCATTTCTCCCCGAAGATATTTTCTCTCAAAGCACATAAAATCATCCCTGAAAAGTATAATACTTCCCAGGGATTTTTTCCAGACAATATAATTAGCGTAAAACCAGCTCCGGTTTAAAATTCAGATAATCACCTGACACCAGCTTGTACTCTATTCCATCCACATAGCCTTTAAAGCTGTCATCATACCGTTTCTCTCCATGACAGTGAGAATAGATTACCTTCTCGACGCCAAATTCCTGTGCCATCAGGGTAAACGGACTCTCCATCTCTCCAATACTGGTTGGCGGATAATGAAGAAACATAATAAACTTCTCATATCCTGCTGCCTTTGCCGCTTCAAATGAACAGCGCAGCCGCCCCAGCTCCCGCTCTCGGATCTTCAGGAAGTGCTCATAACTGTCTTTTCCCTCATAGCAGTAACCCTTGGTTCCCACCAGCGCATAATCCTCATATGTATAAAAATTATTCTGCAAGAATTCCAGCTTTCCCCTGAACATCTCATTCAGATTTTCTGTTTTCTTCGCATCCCAGAACATATCGTGATTTCCCCGAAGCAGAATCTTCCTGCCCGGCAGAGCCATAATAAAATCCAGATCCGCCTGACACTCTGCAAGATCTCTCCCCCAGGAATGATCTCCGGTAATCACTACTGTATCATTCTCTGTCACTTTCTTCTTCCAGTATTTCTCAATCTTAACTACATGATTCTTCCATCTTTTATCAAATACATCCATAGGTTTATTGACTGTAAACGAAAGATGAAAATCACCGATTGCGTATAGGCTCATTGTACACTCTCCTGTCTGTTCTGATTGTTAATTATCTTCCAATCTCGATGCTCATGGCATGCCAGGCTTCTCCGCCCCATGTGGAGTTTGCCTGGCCCAGATCTGTAAAGCCGAATTTCTCATACATCTTCACTTTTTCATCCAGACAGGTGAGGAAAAGTTTCTTTCGTCCTTTTTGTGCTTCTCTCTGACTATATCTGGATACCAATTCACGGCCCAGACCCTGCATACGATATTCCGGACGGACATCCAGGCCCAGAAGCATAATATTTTTTCCTTCCGGATTTATCAGAGAAATATCTGTGAAGAATTCATCTCTGAAAGCATCCTCATCTGTAGGAACTCCATTAAGAAATGCAGCCAGCTTTCCGGTTTCCTTATCCTCAGCTACCAGAAATGTTTCTGCTGTTGCTTTTATTCTCTCTGTCAGACTTTTCGGGGAACACGCCTCATTTGGCGGGAAGCAGATCTGCTCGATCTCTATCGCCTGCTGTGTCTCCTCCGGTCTGATACATCTGAATTCAAATCTATTCATATTGTTTGTACTCATTTTATTGTCCTTCTCCTGCTATCTTGTTATTTTCTGCACATTCGAAATCTGTAAGTTTCCCATATAGTTGTTTTATCTACATCGGGCAGCTTCTCTTTGATTTCTTTCCTCATACCCTTTATTTGATTGTAACATCTGAAAGCATTTTTGTGAAGCTAGTACAGCGAATATTAAGTTTCTGCTATACTAAGCAAAAATATTATCTACAGCAGGTTTTTGAAAATATATCAATTTAAAGTGTTAAAGTACTGGAATTTTAGATAACCCCATGTTATACTTGTGAAGGAAAATATGCAGGCAGTCCGGTCAGGTACAAAATATTCCTGGATTCCGGCATTATTAAGAACCTGCATGTATTTATTATGGAGGAAACAAATCATGTCTATGAAAATCAATCACGAGCTTCCTTTACCGGAGGTTCTGAAATCTCAGTACCCTCTCAGCCAGGAACTCAGAAAAGTCAAAAAACAGAGGGATGAAGAAATACGCCGCATTTTTACCGGTGAATCAGATAAATTTGTGGTTCTTGTAGGACCCTGCTCTGCAGATAACGAAGATACAGTCTGCGAATATGTACGCAAACTGAAAACAGTGGCTGATAAAGTTTCTGACAAACTGATGATCATCCCGCGAGTTTATACAAATAAACCTCGTACCACAGGTGACGGTTATAAAGGAATGCTTCATCAGCCAGATCCTGATAAAGCTCCTGACCTTCTTGCCGGAATCATTGCTATCCGTAAGATGCACATGAGAGTTATGCAGGAGACAGGACTCTCTTCTGCAGATGAGATGCTTTATCCTGAAAACCGCAGCTATCTGGATGATATTCTCTCCTACGAAGCTGTAGGTGCACGTTCTGTGGAAAACCAGCAGCATCGTCTCACTGCCAGTGGCATGGATATTCCTGTCGGTATGAAGAATCCTACCAGCGGTGATCTCTCTGTTATGCTGAATTCCGTCACTGCTGCACAGCATCCACACCACTTCATCTACAGAGGAAATGATGTGGAAACTTCAGGAAATGATCTGGCACACACTATTCTCAGAGGTGGTGTAAACCAGTACGGACAGACTATTCCTAACTACCACTATGAAGATCTGATGCGTCTGTCTGCTTTATATGCCAAAAAAGATCTTAAAAACCCTGCCATCATCATAGATGCCAACCACTCAAACTCCAATAAACAATACAGGGAACAGATCCGTATTGTTTCAGAAGTACTTCACAGCCGCAACTATAATCCGGATCTCAAAAAGCTGGTTAAAGGTGTTATGATCGAAAGCTATCTGCTCGAGGGCCGCCAGGATATCAGCGATCACATGACCCCAGGATGCTCCATCACTGATCCTTGTCTCGGATGGGAAGATACAGAACGGCTTATCTATGATATTGCGGAGAAATGCTGATATCAAACAAATTCAAACTCTAAACTAAAAGAGGGTGCCGCAAAATCATCAAACACAACTGATGAAGCGACACCCCCTCCCTCTCTTAGAACTGTCTATTTCCCGACAGCCCCTTCTAAAAACAAATCTACTTTTATTTATATTCGAATACTACCATTTGGTGACATTCCATCTCTGGAATAATGCAGGTAACACCATCTTCATTGCGCTCGAATGTCACTTCCTGCATCTGTGGAGCCAGATAAATCCGCTGAATCTTCTCCGGAACATTAACACAAAGTTTTGTATTATGCAGTGGAACAATATCTTCGATTGCCTCTACTGTTTTCTGCTCTCCACATATATCAAATGTACCACGGATAGTTGTATGAGCAAAAAGCAAATGTGCCATATAACGTTTTTCTTTTTCCTGTTTTGTCAGAGTCAAAACACCTCTGTCTGGCAAAGAAGCCTGCGCTGCTTTGTTCTTTCCAAGAAGAGTATCCAACGCCTGAGTAATGATTTCTTTTGCCTGTAAAGATCCAATAGTTCCATATTCAGAGAAAACATTCCAACCAATATAAATGATATTTTCCTTACGAACTGCTGCTGGGAAAAGAGTATCTTCATTGTTGGGGGTATGCTGATGTGATGAGAAGTGATACAGATCTCTGTTGAAATAAGAATTCTGACCGTAAAGCCAGACTTCTCCATCTACAGGCTCTATCAAATGAGACTGCTGATAAATAACTTCTGCAGCTCCATCTTTCTCAAACAGACAGTAATTTGGACGATAGGAATTCTCTCCGCAATAAACAGCTCCTGTTTCCAATGCAAAGACATCTTCCTGTTCCCATAAACCACTTTCACCACTTAAGAGAAGTTTTCCACCTTGTTTCAGGTATTCATTCAAACGATCCACCAATTCCTGATTTAAACGCACAGTATCTGGAAGAATCAACACTTTAAACTTATTAAAATCTACCTCTTTATCAATAAATGTATAAAGGTAATGTCCATTTAATAAAACTCGATTGGCACCGATATCTCCATTGTGTACAGTATCTCTGCTTGCCGCTTCTGTCAGGCAGGCTTCTTCTCCAAGAACTGCAATATCGCATATGTTTTTCGCCTCATGACACCAAGGCTCTTTTGCTTCAACCTCTTCATATGCTTTTCCAATAAGCTCATAGGTTTTCTCATTCATCTTTCCATTTGGATGAAGCTGATCTCCTATAGAACATTTTGCACCAAACGCCAGAGATAATCCAGCTTCATAACGAAGAGCATTCGGATGTTTAAATCCACCGAACTCGCCCCAGGTGGTGTGGAATTTTCCGGTCATACCCAAATATTCCATTCCAAGATTCATAACATATGCTGCTGACATAGGGAAGTGATCATATCCCCATCCTCCTGTCGGTAGACTTTCAAGTTCCAGGTGAGAATTCGCATGAGCAATATCACGACGTCCTCTGGTAATATGTCCTGCATTATGGAAAATCGTACACTCTGGATTATGACGATGTATTGTTTCTTCCACACGACGTGTATATTCTGCAAAAGTAATTTCTGCCTGTTCCAAAACAGCTTCCGGATCTCTGTAGTCCTTGCCACGTTCTACAATAGATCTGCGGCAATAACTGCAGGTACACGGCATAACCGTAGAAATATCGAGGAAAATTCCATCCGGATTATACATAGTCATAACTTCGTCAATCTCTGCAAGTAATTTATCCAGATACGGAGTGTTATAACACATTCTGTGATAACCTGCTTCAGAAAAATCTTTTGTATAATCTGTAGTTTCATCCAGATTTCGAATAAGCCAATCAGAATGCTCTCTTGCCATTTTTTCATCAAATCCCGCAGATAGATATACCGGGGATTTCACACCAATTTCTTTACAAGCATCTAATAGAGCTTTTAAAAAATCAAACTCAAGATGCGGATGCATTTCATTAACCTTTGTCGGATAATAAGACCATCCATGATGGCATTTTGCAAATACAGTAATGGAATTAACATGACCTGTTTTTAAGGCATCCTGAAACTGCTTTTTATCGAATGCACTTCCGATTCCAGGAATGCACTCTGAGGTATGAAAATCTAAATGTACTTGTCTGTATGCTAACATATTTTCTCTCCTGTAAATTAATATTGAAAATACAAAATCATCCCTTTACTGCACCAGCAGTTGTTCCAACTACATGTTTCTGACAGATCAGATATAAGATAGTAATTGGCAGTGCTGTCAGTACAAGGTCTGCAAACACATAATTCCAGTTACTGGAATACTGACCAAAGAAGTTATATACAGTCAGCGGCATGGTCCATTTTGAAGAAGAGTTAAAGAAATAAAGAGGAACCATAAATTCATTCCAAGCACCCATAGCTGTAGTAACTACAACAGTAGCCATGATTGGTTTCAATAACGGGAAAATAATCTTAAAGAACATTGTCAGCGGAGAAGCACCATCGATATAAGCCGCTTCATCCAGTTCTTTTGGTACGCTTTTAATAAATCCAGACAATGTAAAAATAGTCCATGGAAGCTGAAGTGCAATTTCTACGCAGATAACACCAACAAAGGTACCTGTCAGGTGCAGCATCTGCAGAAGTCCATAGGTAGTAACAATCTGAATTGGAGAAATCATTCCAAGAAGGAATAAATAATATACGAAAGAAGTGTAACGTGATTTCTTTCGAGATACAACAAAGGCATTCAGACTACCTGCTACAACAACAAATACTGTAACTATAACAGTAATGATCATACTGTTAATAAATGCCTGGCCCATGTTGCCTTTTTCAATAACAACCTTATAGTTATCAAAATGCCAGGAAGAAGGTAAAGCAAGATTAAATGCCTGTGCTTCCGGAGCATCCTTAAAAGAACCAAGGAACACAACAAGAAGAGGAAAGACAATAATTAATACGGATAAAAAACCAACAATTGTTAAAATAATAGTGCTCTTCGTTTTTTTCTCACCCATTACATCTCCACCTCTCTCTTCGTTAATGCCCGGTTAACAAGGACAGCAATTACAGAAATCATCAGGAACAGAAGTAAGCTGGCTGCCGATGAACGTCCCAGAGTTCCTTTACTGAATTCTTTATATATGTAAGTATTTAAAACCTGAGTTGCATTTCCAGGACCACCGTTCGTCATAACATATACCTGTTCAAATACTTTAAATCCACCAATAGTATTCATAGTAATAACAACAGTAAATGCCGGTGCAAGAAGTGGCAGTGTGATATTTTTGAATTTATCCCATGTGCCAGCACCATCAATAGTTGCTGCCTCATAATAATCTTTGGAAATTCCCTGAAGTCCTGCCAGATAAATTGTCATGGCAAAACCACTCCACTTCCAGATCTGTACAAAAATGATTGACCACATGGCTGTTTTTCCATCACCAAGCCAGTCTCTCGTAAGGCTTTCCAAACCTATTGTTGTAAGAATCTGGTTTAAAATGCCGCCATCAAGTTTAAATACTGCTTTAAACATAATACCAACAACGATCAAACTCAATACAGCCGGAAGATAAAAACATGTTCTTAAGAATGTTTTTCCTTTAATAGCTGAATTTAAGAGAAGTGCAAGCAACAAACCTAAGATAACAATTCCCAGTGTTGTTACAACTGCAAAAAGAACTGTATTCTTTAATGCAAGAAGAAAATAATCATCATTTAAAAGACGGGCAAAGTTTTTAAATGCCACAAACTTTGGTTCTGAGATTCTTTTAATATTCCAGTTTGTAAAACTCATGATAAAGCTGGCAATGATCGGAAAACAATAAAATATTGTGAATACGATTATTGCCGGATACGTAAAATAATTCGGATAGAATTTCTTTTCCTTCATATCTCCCTTTCCTTTCTGTTCTTTGAGAGAAAAAAGGCGTTGTAATAAGTACAACGCCTTTTCAAATCATAAGAGTGTTAGTAAACAATCATTTTATACTCTGATAATCATGATTTTTTATTTATTCAAATGCTTCGTATCCCTGCTGTTCCATGTAGTCCACATAGATCATCTGGAAATCTTCCCAAACAGATTCTGCTGTTTTTTCTCCTGCAGCAGCTTCTACATAGAAGTTCCAAAGGTCGCTAAAGCATCCGTTAGCGTCTGCAAGCTGTCCATTTAATTCGTATACATAATCTCCAGTTTTAATGTATTTATCTACAATTGACTGTACACAGGCTGTAGCTTCTCCACCATTTACATCGTTAAATGCGGAAAATCCTGGGTTTTCTGCATAGTACATATCCTGATATTTTGGAAGTGACCATACCTGAAGGAATGCTTTTGTAACATCTACCTGGCTTCCAGCTTTCGGAACAAATAATCCCTGAACATAGTTTCCTGTAGGAAGAACTAGTTTATCACCAAATGGAATAACGAAAGAACCAAGTTCTACTTCCGGATGATTTTTAGCGAAGTCTGTAGCCCACTGGTCAACAGTAAGATACATAGCAGCTTTTCCATCTGCCATAATCTGAGCTGCATCATCATATCCAACAGAAAGATTATCTTCGTTTACATATCCTTCCGTATAAAGATCAATGTATCTCTGAAGTACTTCTGTTGCTTCTGGAATTTCTGTCCATTCCATTTCATTGTTTAACAGTTTTTCATATACTTCGCCTGCTTTGTCACCAAGCATGATCGGAATACCACCGGTCATAAAGATCTGTGTTTCCCAGTTATCTTTGTTTGTCTGAAGGAATGGTGCTGCATCAGAGTTTTCTTTAACTGCTTTCAGAATATCCAGGAACTCATCATAGTTCTGCGGTTCCGGGTCTGTAATTCCACAAGATTCAAGAAGTTCTTTATTGTAGTAAACTACCTGATATCCAGAAGAAGATTCTTTGGGAAGAGCATACATTTTTCCATCTTTGGAATCTTTCAGCATATCCGGGTTAACAAGACGGCTTACCCATGGCTCATCACTTAAGTCTTCACAATATTCATATACGTTCATAGCAACGTTCTGACTCGGATAGTTATGCTCTAATACATCCGGAACCTCACCGGTAGAAAGCTTCAGGTTTGTCATGGAAGTGTACTGATCATCCGGTACTACCTGGAATTCAACTTTACATCCATAATCTTTTTCGATCTCATCTGCCATTGTCTGGTATGCATCAAAAAATTTGGACTGGGCTGTCATATAGGAGATTGTTTTTCCCTCAAGAATGGAATAGTCAGCCTCATCTGCTGCAAATACAACGCTTCCCATAGTTCCGATCATTGTTGCGGCAACCGTTGCACTGATAATAGGTTTTAAAATTTTCTTCATACTTCAATCCTCCTGTTTTTCGTTCGTTCTGAAGATATTTATATTCTATCTGTTTTCCAGAAACTAAGAAATGGAAAAACTTAGGTAAAAACATGTAATATTTATGAATGATATTGATTTTTTTGTTGCATATCACTATAGTGAAATTAATTTATAATAGAAAAGGAGTGCAATTTTGAAACATATAACCTCTGTCAAAAAGCTGTTTCCTATGAAAAGTACCTTCCATAAAAAACTGTTTTTGTCTATTTCAGGGTTTATGACCGCTTTAATCATGGTATGTACTATATTTTTCTCTCTATATACATACAAAATACTTCACAGGCAGTCACAGGACAACCTGCAGTATCTTAGCGCGCGAACTGCAGCCGAACTGAAAACCATGATCGACAATATGGATGAACTGGCTTTGTACGTTTCCACAAATGAAGAAATCCGCTCTGCCTTTGTGCAGGCAAAAAATCCTAATTTTTCAAATCCTGATCTGAGCAGAGCAACGGTAAGAATCCTGACTTCTATTTCCATACCCAATAACTCTTCTCATTATCGAATTTCCTTATATAATGAAAAGGGTAAATTTACTTCCATCGGAATTCCTTACAACAAATCCTACACAGCCCAAAAGCTGGCTTCCGAAGATTACACTGACTGGTACAAAAACCTTCCCGTACTTCCAAATAAGGCTTCTGTATATGGATTTCATAAAGATTATTGGAGTGAAAAAGAAGAACCCTGTTTTTCTCTGTTCCGTGAAATTTTTGGAATTACTTTACCTTTTCAAAGCAATGGAATAATAGAAATCCAGTGTCCATTGAGCACCATAAGCAGTGCTTTGATGTTTGAAGACGGCAGTTATTCAGCTTTTCTTTACGATGAAAAAGGAACTTTAATATGGCCATTGAATGAAAAATCTCAAGCCAGTGATGACCTTTTTAAATGCTATACGGAGAAAGCTACCGGGGATACATCTCTTCCTCATGACCGGGGACTGATGTACAATGGGCTTCCTGTACGTAATGGATTACATCTGGTATTGACCCAATCAGAAGAACATATATGGAGCATTATTCTTCCTCAGATTTTTTTAGTTTTATCTATAGGATTAGTTTCCATAATTATGCTGATCTTTGTTGTTTTCCATATAACAAAACATGCAGCAAAACCATTGCAGTCACTGGCTTCTTCCGTAAAACAGGTTTCTTATTCAAATCTTTCACTGGAACTGAATTTTACTGATTATCCGGACGAGATCACTGCTTTAAATGAAGCTTTTGAAAAAATGTTTCAGCGTCTCCGGCAGTCTATGGATGAAATCGTACGAATGCAAGCGTGTGAAACCAGGGCAAACATGGTAGCTCTTCAATCACAGATGAATCCACATTTCCTTTATAATACTTTGACTGTGATCAAAGCTCTTGCAAGAGAAGGAAACACGAAACAGGTTGCCTTAACCTGCGATTATTTAGTTAAAATGCTGCGTTATATTTCCATGTATGACGAACACAGTGCAAACTTAAAACAAGAACTCTCTCACACAGAGAATTATTTGAATCTGATGAAAATACGTTATGAGGATCAATTTAGCTATAGCATATCCGTTGATTCTGATGTGAATGTAGAAAAGTTAAACATTCCCAAGCTGACTCTTCAGCCCCTTGTAGAAAACTGTTTTCAGCATGGCTTTAAATCTGTAGCGCCTCCATGGAGTATCCATATTCATTTCTGGGTATGTGCACCTCGTTGGTATGTGAGCATTACGGATAATGGTCTTGGAATTACTGAAGAAACCAAAACAGAATTATTAAATCGTATTACCGAATTTTTGTCCCACTCATCAGATGCTATTCTCTCACTGAAAATTGGCGGTATGGGACTGGTAAATACAGTTGCACGATTAAAGCTCAGATGTGGAGATTCTATACAATTTGATATTAATTCTGCGCCAGGAGGCGGCACCACGATTGTGTTAGGAGGTTTTTTAGAAGATGAATATCTTTGTAATTGAAGATGAACCACCGATTTTGCGTGAAATTGTTACTATCATTAATTCTTTTCATGAAGATTACCAGGTAATTGGCACTGCAACAAACGGACAACAGGCTGTTGATTTTCTGGAAAAAACTGGAAATCAGGTGGATGTTATGATTACTGATATCCAAATTCCAATTAAAAATGGTTTGGAATTGATTTCTTATGTCAATCAACATTTTTCTCATATTTTAAGCATGATTTTAACAGGATACGGAAGTTTCGATTACGCACGTTCTGCGATCCAGAATGGCGTTTTCGGTTATTTACTCAAACCGGTTGACGAAGATGAACTCCGCAATGAATTACAAAAAGCATATGCAAAAAAATGTATGGATTATATGCGAAATCAGCCACTAGACAAGAACGAAAAAGAAAATACTGAACTGGAATCAGGCTGTCAGCTTGCGCTGATTTCCTTAGGATTCTTCCCTATCGATACGATTACCAGTAGCGATACTTTTTCTGCGATCTGGAAAGAGCTGGATATTTCCTCTTTAATCAAAGAAAATCCAGAAATGAATGACCGCTTCTGGATTATTAATGGAATTGCCATGTCAGAAAAATTGATTTTATTCTCACCATCCGATCAGGAAATAAACGATGGAGGAAAAATCCTCGCGGAATTGCTAAAAAATGTATTGGATAAGCGACCTGGGATTACCATAGGAATTGACAGTCGTTTTCGTGGTATACGCCATATCCATCAATCAGCATTGGAACTCAGAGGATTTGTTAATTCTCATGCGAAACTGGAAAACTCTCAGCTTTTATTTTATGATCACCATCAGATTCCGCCAACTGTTTCTGTTAATAAAAAAGATTGCCATATTATATCTCAACATCTGGCAGAATTGTTTGCAGCAAAAAATGTCTCCGTGTTTAATGGCGAATTTAAAAATTATATTAGTATAATGGAAAAGCAGTGCTTATCAACATTTCAAATCTATCAGCTTTTACAGGAACTGCTTCAGGCATGTCTTCAGGCTGGAGATATACACTCATCAACCTCAGAAGGCACTATCATAGGCGAAGTTTTGCTCCTCTCAGACAGCTATGATTCTTTATATGAAAATATGTACGCAATATTCCTGTCACATTTTGAATCAATGATTAAGAATGAAAAAATCACCTTCGACAAGAATGCCATTTTATTAAAAATTGACAGCTACATAAAAGAGAACTACACCAAACAGATCAATACTCAGTCCATCGCAGAAGAGTTTCGCTTTACACCTGCATATCTGAGTCAGATATTTCGGGAATATAAATCAATCACTCCTGCGGACTATATTACTCAACTCCGAATGGAAAAAGCAAAGAAATTATTACTTTCCAACCCGAATTGTAAGATCAAAGACATTGCATCCTTTGTCGGCTATGAGGATTCCCTTTATTTCAGCAAAGTTTTTAAGAAAACTACTGGCATGTCTCCAAAACAATTCCTGAATTACCACTAATTGTATATTTAACTCAAAAGGGGCTGTCTATTTCCCGACAGCCCCTTTCTGTCCACTAAAGCAGGACCTCTCTCATTTTGAATCGTCCACTAAAGCAGGACCTCTCTCAAAACAAGTTTCCTTGTTTATCTACATTATATGCTGTATTGCAAAAATCAATACAATTCCCAAAAATATATACAAAAATACTTATTTTTTAAGTATCTTTTTTCTTTAATTTTACTCTGACTATACACTGATGTCAACACAATTTCTATGAAGTTTAATTAAATTAGGAAATAAATATACCATCGAAAACAGCCCAAGAGTCAATAACTTGCTAAGAAAAAAACCTCTGGAAATTTTAATCTCCAGAGGTTCAGCGTGCGTTAGAGGATTCGAACCCCCGACCTTTTGGTCCGTAGCCAAACGCTCTATCCAGCTGAGCTAAACGCACATCCTTGTGAAGTTCTTATCTCGTGTCCCTCACAACAATGAGTATTCTACTCTATACTGAATGATTTGTCAACACTTTTTTTGAATTTTTTTATTTTTTTCTTTTGAACAGTACAATTATGGCAATTGCAACAACTTAATTTCGTCTAAGTGCCTCAATCGGGCTGAGTTTTGCAGCTTTTTTGGCAGGATAGATTCCAAAGAAAACACCCACCGCACAAGAAAATAGTGTTGCCGCCAGAATCGTCTTCAGACTGATTCCAGGGGTGATCGTCATCTCCATACTGCTGCTTATAATTGAGCAAATCGCATACCCTCCAATCACGCCCAGTACAATGCCTATCAGACCACCAATTACAGTCAGGATCGCAGCCTCTGCCAGAAACTGCATCATAATAGAAGAAGTCTTCGCTCCCAATGATTTACGGATACCAATTTCCCTGGTACGTTCTGTTACAGAAACCAGCATGATATTCATAACGCCGATTCCTCCAACCAGCAGTGAAATTCCTGCGACAAAGGAGATAAATGCAGTTACCATATCCAGCATCTGATTCATGGAACTCATAATATCCTGAAAACTCTGCACCTGGAAATAATCCTCACCAGCACACTGATGTCTTTTTTCCAGCAGACTCACTACCTTATCCGCAACTTTCTGACTGTCCAGACTCTTATCTGCCTGTATTGTCGCAGAGTAAAAATAATCCGATACACCGGTAAACTCATTCATTGTCGTATATGGAACATTAACCGTAACCGGCATTCCTTCATATGTATAGCTTACAAAAGTTCCATTCTCCTTCTGCGTTGTCACACCGCAGATACGTAAGCTCTTAGTCAGACCATAGCAGTTAACATCTATGCTCATTCCCACAACATCATCTGTACCAAAAAGCCTTTTCGCATCTGAATCAGAAATAACACAGACATTTTTCCCTTCCTGGACCTCATTTTCCCCAAAATAGACTCCATGCTTCATTGTTGCATTATTTAACAACTTCGCATCAGGTCCTTCTCCGGTCACCATAAGTGTGAAGTTTCCCTTACCGGTAGTCGTTTCTCCGTCAAAAGAATCAGAAACATTTACACCTTCCACTTCGTCCAGCTCTCTGATTGCCTCCACATCATCAGCAGTAATCCACTCTTCCGCTGTCTGGGCGTCACTGCTGACACTGATGGCAATCTGTCCTCCACCGATGTCATCAATCTCACTGTTCATCTGATTCTTAGTTCCCTCACCGATAGACACGATTGCGATTACGGATGCAATACCAATGATAATACCAAGCATAGTCAGAAAAGAACGGCCTTTATTTGCCATAATATTATGGACTGCCATTTTGATATATTCATACAGATTACTCATCGGCATCCTCTCCCGTCTGTTCAGAAACTGCCTGTACTTCCATTCCTTCTGTATAATCTCCCAGATCAGAAATTACTTCTTCGCCTTCCTTGATTCCATCTATAACTTCTACATAGTCCTCTGAGCTGATTCCTGTTGTGATATCTCTTTTCATCACCAGACCATCCTCTATCACATAACAGAAAGATCCATCTTTTCCGATATTCACCACTTCCACCGGAAGAGTTACAACGTTCTTTGCAGATGCTGCATGAATCTTGACCTTTGCATCTACTCCCAGAAAAATATCATCATCCGGATCATTGATGCTTACCGTCGCAGAAATAACAGGTGTGCCTTTCTCATTCTGCACTGCAATATGGCTCATCTTAGTCACTGCACCCTGATAAGTATTATCACCAAGTGTGATTTCTGCAGACTGTCCCTCTTTTACCGTATCATAATCATATTTGGAAAGAGTCACATCCACACTCGCTTTATCTGTATTCTGAATGGTAAAAAGCTCCATTCCCTGGGTAACTGCTGCCCCTTGTTTGATATCTGCCTTGGAAACGATTCCGTTAAATTCCGCTGTGATTCCTTTCTTTCCTTCCTCCACCAGCTCTTTAGCTGATTTTGCATCCAATTCAGAAAGGTTATCGGTTACTTTTAACTTCTCTTTTTCCTCTTTTGTCAGACTCGTGGAATCTGCTTCTGCGATTGCTTTCTCAGAAGCCAGATCCGACTGAAGCTCGGCGAGTTCATCGCTGGCTGATTCCAATGCACTCTCCAACGCAGAAGTATCGGCAGTTACTGCGCTGCTGTCACTTCCACTATAGGCATAATCTCCCGACGCTGTATCTTCCTCTGATGTATCATCTTCTGTACCATCTGTAAACTCTTCTAAAGATCCGGAACTATTTTGAGTAAAATCAGCCAGGTCCGGCATCTGAGGTGTCTGCTGTTTATAATCCTCATATGCCTGTTTTGCCTGCTGCATTGCAATCTGTGCCTGAGTTCTGGAAGTTTCTGCGGCATTCAGGGCCTGTATATTTTCATCAGAAGGATCTGCCTGCCATGTGGCAAATGCCATCTGATATGCAGTGTCTGCCTGATTATAGATACTCTGTGCCTGGTTATACTGCGAATTCAGCTCGGAAAGTTTCTGCTGGTATTGTGGCAGGGTTTCTGTCTTATATGTATTAAGCGCCGCCTGATATTTGCGCTGAATTTCCTGCTGTTTCTTCGCCTCGGCCTGGGCTTTTGCCTGCGCTTCCTGCTGCTGTGCCTGAGCCTGGGCTGCTGCCTGTGCGGACGCCTGAGCTGCTGCTTCCCGCTGAGCCGCAGCTGTTGCCGCCGAAATCTGAGACTTCAAAGACGCCACATAAGCTTTCTTATCCTTTATCTTCTTCTCAAGTTCCTGAACATTCTTTTTCGCATCTTTCTGCTTCTTCTCTGCTTTATCAGATTTATTCCGAGTGTCTTTCGTATCATATTTCGTTGATTTTAAATTCAGTTCAGCTTTCTGATTATCTTTCTCCAGATCCTCTGTGTTAAATTCAATCAGCTTTGTTCCTTTTTTTATCACATCTCCCTGGGAAAAAGAAACTGTTTTTAACTCTGCGTTTACCGGAGAATAATATGTCTTTTCCTCTTCACTTCCTACTGTTCCTGTAGCATCTACGATTTCTTCAACGTCTCCCATCTCAGCCGTTACTACCGGCACCTGCGGAATCTGCGTTTCCTTTGAATTTCTCTGTCCTGCTACCGTAACACCGCCTGCAACAACTAAAACAGCAGCTGCACCTATGATAATTTTCTTTTTACTCTTCTTTTTTTTCATAATTTTACCTGATTCCTCCTCGCATCTATAGCAATTTCAGAAAATAATGCAGTTAATGCAATCATTCTGTTATTTATCTCACTCCAATAATATAGCTTTCCGTATGCAGCTTAATACATCTGCTATTTACAAAACATCATTCAGGCATCCAGCTGGTTTTTCACGTATTCTTCTTTTCCATAATTCTCATTAACGAAATCTGACTCGATCTTGCCATCTATAATCCTGACCACACGTCTCGCCTGTGCAGCAATCCCGTTATCATGAGTAATCAGTATGACTGTTTTCCCCTGCTCATGCATATTTTTCAAAATCTGCAAAATCTCCTTACTGGACGCAGAATCCAGATTTCCAGTCGGCTCATCCGCCAGGATTACCGGTGGCTGCGCTGCTATCGCCCTGGCAATGGCAACCCTCTGCTGCTGTCCGCCTGACATTTCATTTGGTTTGTGATCCATTCGTTTCTCAAGCCCGACCATGGTCAGGGATTCCACGGCGAGTTTATGTCTGGTTTTTCTGTCTACACCCCTATATACCAGGGGAAGTTCTACATTCTCTATGGCAGTCAGATTGGAAATCAGATTAAATCCCTGAAAAATAAATCCAATCTCTCGATTTCTCACTTCTGAAAGTTCATTGTCTTCCATCGTAGATACATCTGTACCATTCAGAAAATATTCACCGGAAGTAGGAACGTCCAGGCACCCCAGCATATTCATAAACGTAGATTTCCCGGATCCCGACTGTCCGATGATTGCAACAAATTCACCTTTATCGATTTCCAGATTAATATGATCCAGTGCCCGCACTTCATTCTCACCGGGATTATATATCTTACACAAATCTTTTACTCTGATCAGCGCTTCTCCCATTTTTTCCTCCATTTATCCCGCAATTCCAATATACAATATATTGTCCGCTATAATTCATTCATCCCGACGGATCTTATTATATCCCGGAAAAATTACAAAGTAATTTCCTATAACAATTCCAGAAAATAATGCAAGTAAGACAGTCCAGCAGGGTTTCACTCTCTGATGGGCTGGATTAATTACAGTATTTTCTGAAATTGCTATAAAGAAAAGGACAGATCCTTAATTTTCCAAAAAGTTCTGTCCTTTTCTGTGGAATTAGCAAGTCTCTGTTAACTATAAACGAAACAAAAACTGCATTTTCTTCATATTTTTATGCATTCAGTAAAAATGCCTTATACGCTTTCTTCGCTTCATAAACATCTGCTTTGCTCGTTACTTCCCAAGGCGCATGCATGCTCAGTACCGCAACACCGCTGTCGATTACTTCCATTCCATATAAAGCTGCGATATATGCGATTGTTCCGCCACCACCTACATCTACTTTACCAAGCTCAGCAGTCTGAAATGCGATTTCATGAGTATCAAAAATGTTTCTTACTCTTGCCACATATTCTGCATTTGCATCATTTGATCCGGATTTACCTCTTGCTCCGGTAAATTTATTCAGTACGATACCTCTTCCCAGATAAGCGGCATTCTTTTTCTCAAATGCTTCTCCATAAGAAGGATCATAACCCGCGCTTACATCGGAGGAAAGCATGCTGGAATTCCTCATCGCTCTTCTTAGTTTCAGCTCACTGTAGCAGCCCATTGCATCCAGAAGTTCTGCCACTGCATTCTCAAAGAAACGGGACTGCATTCCTGTTGCACCTACGCTTCCGATTTCTTCTTTGTCTACGAGCAGACAGCATGAGGTGCGTTTCGGTGCTTCCATTTCAAGCATTGCAAGCAGAGAAGTATACGCGCAGACTCTGTCGTCCTGGCCGTAAGCCGCGATCATACTTCTGTCAAGGCCACACTCTCTTGCCTTACCTGCCGGTACGATTTCAAGTTCAGCAGAAAGGAAATCCTCTTCTTCTATGGCATATTTCTCTTTGAGGATATTCAGTACATTCTGTTTCACTGCCTCTTTCTTCTTATCATCCGGAAGATCCTTTAATGGTCTGCTTCCGATCAGAATATCAAGATTCTCTCCCTCAATTACTTCGGCAGCTTTTTTCTGCATCTGCTTTCCTGCCAGATGGATCAGAAGGTCCGTAATATATACGATTGGATCTTCTTCATCTTCACCAATATTTACCTCTGCTACACTTCCGTCTTTCTTTACTACTACTCCATGGATTGCAAGTGGAAGTGTTACCCACTGGTATTTCTTAACACCTCCATAGTAATGAGTATCCAGATATGCGAGGTCTGTATCTTCATAGAGAGGATTCTGTTTTACATCAAGACGCGGAGAATCGATATGTGCACCCAGAATGTTCATTCCCTCTTCAATATCATCCTGACCGATATGGAAAAGCGCAACGATTTTCTTCATTCCTACTGTATAAATTTTATCTCCTGCTTTCAGTTTCTCACCCTTTGCAGTCTTTTCTTCCAGAGATTCATAACCTGCTTCGCGGGCTTCTTTCACGATCTGTGTCACGCATTCGCGTTCTGTCTTACCTGCATTAAGAAAGTTTCTATATGCTTTCGCAGTCTTTTCTAATTCTTTTTCTTCTGCTTCTGTATAAGAAAGCCATGCATTTCTACGTTCCATTTATGATTCCGCCTTTCTATCTGACGTTGCCGCCGTTTATTTTTTCGACAACTATCTGACTCTAGTATTGCTTTTTCTATTATAAAACATCCTTCTTAATTTTTCCATACAATAATGTTAAGCTCAAAAAGTTTTTTATTCCTAACTTACTGTGTCTGGACAATCTTCTTAGCTTCTATTATAGTTATATTTAGATTCTACATAGCTGTTCACTTCGTTTCTCAATAATGTATCCCTAATTCCAGATCGCTTGCAGCAACAATGGAATTGAGGCTTGTATGTCTTGGAATTTTGGCATATACATGTCAAAACACTCCGCAGAATAACAGCGTGTAAAAAATAACAATCTATCAATTCATTCAGGAGGTTTCCACATGAATAATTCAGAAGAGCTGCGTCAGCAGCTTCATTCCATAAACAGAAAAAGTTATCCAGCCTACAAAGCTCTGAAAGGTGTCTATCATTTCGGAAATTATCTTCTTTCCATCGACCATGTACAGGGTGATCCTTTTGCATCCCCTTCTCACGTAAGCGTCCAGATTTCCCACACAGATGCCCGCTTTCCAAAAGAATATTATAAAAATTTTCTCTCCAGAACAACTCTTTGTGACTACCTCACCCGCCAGTTTGAAAAACAGGTCAGCCACTTTAGTTTCCGTGCAAAAGGCTCCGGTAAAAGCGGTCTTATCACAGTAAGCCACTGCGATCAGGAAATTCTTTCCCGAACAGCGTGTGAAATCAATGAAAAGGGCATAACCGTCCGTTTCTTTGTAGGCTTTCCTGCCAATGGACGTACCATTAACGCCACAGAACTGGAAAAAATTCTTTTTGATTTCCTGCCTGTATGTGTTCGCAAATCTTTCTTCTATTGCAGTCTTGATGCACAGAACCTGTTAAATTATATGCAGCTTGCCGAAGATCAGGAATTCATCCGTCATGAACTGTCCTGCCGAAATCTCTGCGCATTTGTAGCTGATGGTGCTATTCTTCCCAGAGAAAGCGGCATTTCTTCCCGCCCTATGAAGGATTCCATCCCTTTCAATTCTCCTGAAAGTCTGCGTATTTCCATGGAGCTTCCACACCAAGGAACAATCACAGGAATGGGAATTCCAAAGGGAATCACTTTGATCGTAGGCGGTGGTTATCATGGCAAATCTACTCTTCTGAATGCGCTTGAACTTGGCGTATATAATCATATCCCAGGAGATGGACGCGAATATGTAATCACAGATAACACAGCTGTTAAGCTTCGTTCTGAGGAAGGCCGTTTTATCAAAGATGTCGATATTTCTCTCTTCATCAATGACCTTCCAAATAAAAAAGATACCCATTGTTTTTCCACACTGGACGCCAGCGGAAGTACTTCCCAGGCGGCCGGAATCGTAGAAAGTATGGAAGCAAAAAGCCAGCTTTTCCTTCTTGATGAAGATACTTCTGCCACTAATTTTATGGTACGGGACGCCTTTATGCAGCAAGTCATTCAACGGGATAAAGAGCCAATCACGCCTTTCCTTGAGCGTGCACGTGACCTTTATGAAAAAGCAGGTATTTCTACCATACTGGTAGCTGGAAGTTCCGGAGCATTCTTTCATATTGCAGACACAGTCATTCAGATGGACAATTATATACCCAAGGACATTACCGCTTCTGTCAAATCATTATGCGGCCAATATCCTCTGGCGAATGTTCCGGTCCCGGAATTTCGCATTCCAGAAAGTCACCGTATAATGACGAAAGCAGTGCCATCTTCTGGTTCTTCACAGCGTAACAGACACCAGCACAATAATGACAGACCTGAACGTTTAAAAACCAAAGTCTCCAAAACAGACGGATTCTCTCTTGGCCGGCAGGAAATCGATCTTCGCTATATCGAGCAGCTGATCGATACAGAACAAACTGCCGCTTTAAGTCTCCTTCTGAAATATGCGGTAGAACACCTGATTGATGGAAAAAGAACACTTCCTGAAATCGTAGAATTCCTGCAAAAAAATCTGACTCAAAACGGTTTGGCTTTCTTCGCAGACAATCATAAAATTTCCTGTGGCTATGCCGTCCCACGTTCTCAGGAAATCTACGCCTGCTTCAACCGTTACAGACGTTCATAAGAACTCAGCACAGGGTTCTTATAAAATAAAATCACCGCCCCTCCGGCGATCTTGTCGGTTGAGCGGTGATCTACTGTTCATTTTACACTTTTTAGGGAAAGGAAAGATTTTTTCTTAAGGTCTGTCATCTCCTTAAGATGTAAATATCATAACGTATAAATGTGAGAGAAATTTGTCTAATTTCTAATAAAATTATAAAATTTATAAACAAGTTATAACTTTTTGTAAGTTTATGTCAAAATCCAATGTGGTCCTGGCAGCTGTGGTTCAGCTTTCCCGGACACACACAATAAAAAACAAAAACACCGCCCCTATCGGTTTACTCTTCCGCTTCCGTCACTGTTCATGAGTGTCAATACTTCTTCTTCTGAAATATAATTGAGATCTCCCGGTATTGTATGTTTGATGGCGGCCGCTGCAAGGGCAAATTCCAGCGCCCGTTCCGGTCCCATATGTCTTAAAATTCCGTGCAGGAATCCTGCCGCAAAAGAATCTCCCCCACCGACACGGTCTATAATATGCAGATTATATTCACTTCCCTGATAAAGTCCAGAGCTACTGCATACAGCGCCTGACCAACCATTATCCGAAGCACTGATGCTTTTTCTAAGTGTTGTGATAAGGTAAATAAAGCCATATCTCTTTCTTACATTTTCCATATGCTTTTCATCTACACAAATACTGTAGTCTCCATCAATAAAATCCGTATCTTTTTCTGCATATCCCAGGCACTTTGCAGCATCTCTTGTATTTCCGAAGCAGATGTCCACATATGACATCAAATCTGAAAGTAGTTTCTGCTTTCCAGTTATATCTTCTGTCCATAATTTTGTGCGGTAGTTTAAGTCAAACGATGTTGTCACACCGTGTTCCTTCGCCTTTTGCAAAGCAATCCTGGTAAGTCTTGCTGTCTCTTCACTTAGCACCGGCGTAATTCCGGATACATGAAAGAGATCTACACCATCGAAGATCTGATCAAAGTCAAATTCTTCTGCTGATGCCTGAGTAATAGACGAATCAGCTCTGTCATAGACAACATTAGAAGGACGTACAGATGCCCCGTTTTCCAGGAAGTAAACCCCAAGCCTTTTCCCGCCCCGTGCAATATACCGGCAATCTACACCTGTTTTTTTTAAAGTTGCAATGGCTGCCTCTCCAATTGCGTTAGAAGGAATTTTGGAGATATATGTCACATCATGACCTAATTGGGCTAGAGAGACAGCCACATTGGCCTCGGCACCACCATAATTTATTTCAAACTCCGAAGCCTGCGCAAAACGCTGATAGCCTGGAGGTGATAATCTGAGCATTATCTCGCCCATTGTAACAACCTTAGCCATTACTTCACCTCCCTGGCAGAATAAACCAGCGAAACTGCTTCTTTGGTCAGTTCTGTAATCTGATCAAAATCACCCCTTGCCACAAGATTTCCTTTTACCATCCAGCTTCCTCCACATGCAAGTATTTTGTCATATTGAAGATACGGTACAATATTTTCAGGATTGATTCCGCCAGTTGGCATAAACCTCAATGTCGTATATGGCGCTGCTACTGCTTTTATCATATCAAGTCCTCCAGATGGTTCTGCCGGGAAGAACTTGACAACTTCAAGTCCCATCGCAATTGCCTGTTCCATTTCACTTGGTGTGACGACACCCGGAGTGATCGGAATCTCATGATCGATACAATATTTCACAACAACAGGATTGAATCCCGGACTTACAATAAATTGCGCTCCAGCCTTCACCGCACGGTCAACCTGTTCTACTGTCAGAACAGTTCCAGCTCCTACGACCATCTCCGGAAACTTTTCCGACATGATACGAATAGATTCTTCGGCGGCAGCTGTGCGGAACGTCACCTCCGCACATGCCAGTCCACCATCGCACAGAGCTTTCGCCAGCAAAGCAGCATCTTTGTCATCCTCAAGCACAACCACCGGCACAATTCCAAATTGCTCTAATTTTTTCAGTATTTTATTCATTTCATAGCTCCTTAGTCAAGCGAAATAAGAGATTTCATAACGGAATAGCTTCCTTCTTTCCGAATCTGATCCAGATATCCGCAAACTGCTGATTCAAATCCTTCAATTTCTGTAAGATCTTCTCCCCAGAATTCTGTATTCTTGCATACTGCGTGTACCATCTTCTCTGTTGAGTCTTCTCTGTGTTCGTAATAGAATTGAAGTACTTCTCTGTCATCCTTTACAGTGTATGTATTTCCTTCTCTCTCTGCGATAAGACCCTCTTCTGTCAGCGTATGTCCGCTGAAGAATGCAATGTAGAATGCAAAGGAAGCCGTAATGCATTTTGGAAGTGTATCTTTTCGCTTTACATATTCCTTCAGAGACGGCATAACCCTTGCTTTCCATTTTGATGTTGAATTCAGGGAAATTGCCAACAATGCATGATCAATGAATGGATTTTTAAAACGTTCCGTCACTGCTGACGCAAAGTCAATAAGCTCCTCTTTCGGCAGGTCCAGGGTCGGAATAATTTCATCGTAGATTGTCTTGTTCATAAATCTACAGATAACTTCATCATTCATACAATCTCTTACAATATCTTTACCAGCAAGATATGCCCCCAGCACAAAGGATGTATGTGCACCATTCAAGATACGTACCTTCCGCTGTTTGTAAGGTTTATGATTATCTGTGATAAGGATTGGGAGACCTGCTTCTTCAATCGGAAATTCTTTTTTGATTGACTGCGGGCCTTCAATTACCCAGAATCCAAAGATTTCTCCTGTATCCAGAACATTATCCTCATATCCGAGTTCTTCGCAGATGGCCGAAGCTTCATTTCTTGGATATCCTGTAACAATTCTGTCAACAAGTGTAGAACAAAATACATTTTCCTTCTGAATCCATGTAATAAATTCTTCTCCAAGATTCCACTGTTTTGCATATTTCAGCACACATTTTTCCAGTTCTTTTCCATTATCATCAATAAGTTCGCAAGAAAGTATAATGAAACCTTTTCCTTCTTCTTTTCCAAATGTTTCAAATCTGTGATACATAAACTGTGTCAGTTTTGCCGGATAGGATTCTCCTGGTTTGTCTTCAAATTTACATTCTGCGTCATAACGGATTCCCGCTTCTGTTGTATTACACAGGATAAATCTAAGTTCTGGATTTTCTGCGCATTTCATGACTTCTTCGTAGTCTTCATAAGCATTCAGACATCTGCTTACACTGGAGATGACTCTCTTATCATTCACTTTCTTTCCATCCTGAAATCCACGCAGAAATAATGTGTAAAGTCCTTCCTGCTCGTTAATTCTGTCATTCAGCCGGAATCCCCCTTCTACATTCCGAATTGGTTGAACCAGAACAACTTTTCCGTTAAATCCTGCTTTTTCATTCATCATATCGATAAAATAATCTACAAATGCACGCATAAAATTGCCTTCTCCAAACTGAAGCACTTTTTCCGGTGCATCTTTTAACACATAACCTTTATAACCGCTTTCTTTTAATACTTCATAGTTTAATTTCTTCATTATAAATATACGTTCCTTTCCTTCCGTAATCTCCAGAACCTGCCACTGGCAGCTTCTTCCGAATGCATGGTAATTTAAAGCGTTACTCCCTGTTTGAAGATTGCCATATCATGGAATCCTGCTTCCTCGGCTTTAACTTTTTCCCCGCTTGCAACCTTCAGAACATATTCATAAAGCTTTTGTGATAATTCCTCTACACTTTTTTCCTTTACCAGTTCCCCACAGTTAAAATCAATCCAGTTATTCTTCTTGTTATACAGCCGATCGTTTGATGATATCTTAACTGTCGGTACAGGAGACGCAAATGGTGTTCCACGTCCTGTAGTAAACAGAACAATATGTGCCCCCGACGCAGCACATGCAGTTGAGGCAACCAGGTCATTCCCTGGTGCACTTAAAAGATTCAAACCTTTATTTTTCACACGTTCACCATAAGCAAGGACACCTTTTACCGGTGCAGTTCCCGATTTCTGCACGCATCCCAGTGACTTGTCTTCCAGCGTTGAGATGCCTCCCTTTTTATTTCCCGGTGACGGATTTTCATATATCGTCTGATTATGCGAGGTAAAATAATTCTTAAAATCATTGATCAGATGCACCGTCTGGTCAAACAACTGTTCATTCTCACACCGGTTCATAAGCAACGTCTCCGCTCCAAACATCTCCGGAACCTCTGTAAGAATCGTTGTCCCTCCTCTGGATATCAGCAGGTCAGAGAAACCTCCAACCGTAGGATTTGCAGTAATGCCTGATAACCCATCTGATCCCCCGCACTTCATACCGATGATCAGTTCGCTGCATGGGATTGGTTCTCTCTTAAATGTTCCTGCATACGCCGATAATTCTCTCACAGCACGAACGCCTTCTTCCAGTTCATCGTCACAGTCCTGTGCATTTAAGAACTTTATGCGTTCTCCATCGTAATCACCAATATACTGCTTCAGAATATCTATACCGCTGTTTTCACATCCAAGTCCCAGAACCAATACCCCTCCTGCATTTGGATGATTGATCAGATCAGTCAGGATTTTTCTTGAATTTTCCTGGTCTTCTCCCATCTGTGAACACCCGTATGGATGTGGAAATGCAACTACTGTGTCAACACTGCCTTGACAATATTTTCGGGATAATTCTGCTATTTTTTCCGCAACACTGTTAACACATCCTACTGTCGGGATGACCCATATCTCGTTTCTCACCCCTACACTTCCGTCCACTCTTCGGAATCCCATGAATTCATCCGGTTTTCTTTTTTTTATATCCTTTTTTTCCGGATGATAGGTGTAGGCAATCAGGTCTCCAAGCCCCGTTTTCATATTATGTACATGAACCCAGCTTCCTTGCGGAATATTCACTTTTGCATGGCCAATCGGATTCCCGTATTTTATAACGGGCTCTCCTTCTTCTATCGTATGCAATGCAAATTTATGTCCCTGTGGAATGTCTTCCAGAAGTGCAAACTGGACATCATCCAGGATAATATCGGTTCCTTTCGCAAGTGGCTGCAATGCAACTGCAACGGAATCCGCCGGATTTATTCTTATATATTCTTTCTTTCCGGGCATTCTTTCGTCCCCCTTACCTTTTTATTTTGTAAAATCGATCACAACCTTTAACATGGATCCCGCATTTTCTGAAAATTCCTTAAATGCCTTGTCTGCTTCGTCCAGTTTATAAGTATTTGTCACAATCTTCTCCAAATCGACTTTTCCTGCTTTTACCAGATCGATCAGTTCCAGGAAATCTTTCTTTAAAGCATTTCTTGATCCAAAGATATTCAATTCTTTTTTCTGGATAATCGTGAAGTTAAAGTCCAGATTCTTCTTACCTACACCGATCAGAACCACTCTTCCTCCATATGCTGCGCAATCGATACAATTCTGGAATGTAGACGGAAGTCCAACCGCTTCAATTGTCACGTCGAATCCATTCCCATTCGTAATTCTCTGCACTTCTTCTTCCAATTTTTCTTTTGAAGTATTCAGAATTGAACCTTTTAACTGAAATGTATCTACCGCATAATCCAGTTTTTCTTTTGCTATATCTGCTATATAAACCTCGGCTCCTCTTGCTTTTGCTGCATTTGCTGCAAGTACACCAATCGTGCCGGCACCTACGACCAGAACTTTATCTCCTTCTTTTACGTTTGCTCTCGATACACCATGCCAGCTAATACAGAATGGTTCGATTAATGCAAGTGTTTTTGCCGGCAGCCCTTTTCCATCATATACACGTTCGATCGGAACGCTGACATACTCTGAAAATGCGCCATCTCTCTGTGCACCCATTGTCTCGTTGTGTTCACAGCAATTCAGAAGTCCTCTCTGGCAGGAATAACAGGTACCATCATTAAAGTATGGGTTAACGGTAACGATCATGCCTGGCTTTAATCCTCTGTCATTTTCATCAATCTCAACAATCTCTCCCGAAAACTCATGTCCCGGAACTCTTGGGTATGATGCATATGCAAAAGTTCCTCTGTATGTACCAAGGTCACTTCCGCAAATTCCTCCATATAAAATTTTCAAAAGTACCTCTCCTGGTTTGCGGACCGGTTTTTCATGTTCTTCAATTACGACTTTTCCTGGTTCTTCAATTAAAATTGTTTTCATTTTCTCTTCCTCCATTTTGTTGTATTTTCTGATGTATTCTTTGTTGTATACAACATAGCATTCACGATATTCTTTGTCAAGGTATATTTATTCTTTCTTGTTTTTTTGTCTATTTTGCTCAAATCTTCTTTTATTCTTTTATTGATAATAACAATAGATTTTTTCTCTCTTAATTTTCCAAACCCTGAATTTTTTGATAGACTAACATAAAATTATAGGATATAATATACAATATTGAATACAATAATATTCTCAATAATAAAAAAGAAAGTAGACTGATTATGAAAAAAGAAACGTTAAAACAACACGCTTATAATATTATCAAGGACAAGATCATCAATTGCGAATATGCTCCTAGCGCTCTGCTCAACGAAGAAATGCTCAAAGAAGATGTCCAGGCAAGCCGGACTCCTATCAGAGATGCTCTGGGCCGTCTGGAACAGGAAGGATTAGTAACAATCCTTCCCAAAAAAGGAATTATGGTCGCTCCGTTAACCATACGCGAGATCAATATGGTTCACGAGGCACGTACTCTGATCGAGCCTTTTTCAATCCTGCACTACGGAAATAAAATCTCCGATGAAATCTATCAAAATTATTTTCGAATCTTTCAACGAGACACCACGAATGTTTCTGACCTGAACGAATATTATGAAACAGACAAACAATTCCACCAAATGTTTATCGATGCAACAGGTAATGATTATCTGATCAGCACATATGAGAGGATAGCCCAGCAGAATACACGGCTTCGTATCTATTCCGGAAGAAAGAGCCGCAACCGTCTGTTAGCTTCGCAGCAAGAACATCTGAAAATTGTAGAATACTGCCTGAAACAGGATTGGACACTCGCTTCAAAAGCAATGGAAGAACATCTCTACCACTCGAAAGAAGCTTCTTTTGAGGCTGCTTTTCATGCAGATTCTATGACTATATAATAAATTCAATATGTTAAAAAGTGCAGACTCGGACTTTACCGCTTTCCTGCACTTTTTTATATCCTTTTATTTTGAAGATAATTGCGGACATCCATATTTCTTTGCCCAGATACTTGTCACAATCGGTACCAGTATAGCTGTGACCACAACAGATGCTGCCAACTGTGTTGTCGCAACCGCCTGATATGGAGCCCACGTCTTATCGATTAACACAACCGCTGCCGGTACCGCAACGGAATTTCCCGCCGTAGACGCAACTGCAAATGCTGCATATCCCGGCTGTTTGCATATAAGTCTGTCGAAAAGCAATGTGAAAAATCCACCGACAAATACTGTGATCAGACCTAACAGGATTCCCTGTGGTCCTCCTTTAACCACGTCTTTCAGGTTAATACCTGCTCCAAGTGTCAATCCGACAAATGGTATCAGTATATCTGCCATAGGTGCAAAAAACTCCATCATTGATTTGTCTACATTTCCAATGATCATCCCTAAGACCATCGGTACGATCACTGCTACAAGAGACATCATAGGAATGCTTGCCATTCCGGAAGCTCCCAATGCCAGCAGAGTAAAAAACGGACCATCATTCAATGCCAGCAAAGCTACTGTCGCAGCATCTGCTTCATCTCCATATGTCTTTACAAGAGATAAATATAAAGAACCATTACTGTTCGTAACTCCGGCAACAATTGATAATGCCGTAAGTCCCCAGAATCCAGCCTGTCCAAATACTTTTCCCACAACGATTCCAAGAATTGCGCCAATCAGAAACTTGGATAATAATAATGTACCTCCTCTTTTCAGAACTGCCGGCATATCCTTCAATTGTAATGTAGTACCCAGACAGAACAACTGAAGTCCCATACATGTGGCAGCCCCTGCATTAGAAAATGCAGCAGTCGTCAATCCACCGATTTCCAATGCCTGCGGAAACAATGTATGTATGACCGCACCGATAAGCAATGGAACCAGCATCAGTCCCGCAGGAACTTTTTGTAAAAATTTCATAATCATATTCAAGCCCTCCTAAACTTCTTTTCGTTTGCTTTGTATTATATTGTATACATTAAGGTATACATCTTATTTTGTCAATGCTTGCAACAAAAAAATAAAAAAACAGTTGCTTTTCACGAATTTTCTGATATTTTTTTGTGTATTATTACATTATTTTTTTGATATCATCTTGTTTAAATTCATTTTCACTTTGTTTATGTCAGTTCTTTCATCGTCATGTATACATCGTTTTTCCTTATTTACTTCTCTTCATAACCATAAGGGACAATAAAAAAGTCGAAAACACTGTTCTCACCGGCTTGACAGAAAGAAACAGTTGCATCTGTGTTTTAATAAGTTATAATAATGGATATACGTGCATTCCACTATATGACAAAAGGATAAAGAAAGAGGAAAATAGATGTTTAGAAAAATAGATAAAACCAGCACATTCAATGATGTTCTCAAACAAATCATCGAGAAAATCCAGACCGGAGAACTGAAACCGGGAGATGCTCTTCCGGCGGAACGTATTCTGGCTGAAGAATTCGGGATTTCCAGACCTGCTTTACGTGAAGTTCTGAAAGCACTTTCCCTGCTGGGGATTACCGTCAGCGTACATGGTGGCGCTAATTATATTGCAGCAGATCTCCGCAACTGTCTTACTGAGCCATTATCTATCCTGTTTCAGATGTATAACAGTAAAATTCAGGATGCCCTGCAGCTTCGAGGTGCACTGGAAAGTAAAGCTGCATTTCTCGCAGCCCAAAACTGTACACCATTAGATGCAGCTGAACTCCAGCTTATTATTGCCAAACTGGACAGCACCCAGGATGAAAAAGTCCGCGGTGATCTGGATCGTGATCTGCATATGAAAATTGCACAGATTTCTGCAAATCCATTAATCCTGAGCGTGTTGAATGCTTCTGCCCAGCTTACAGAAAACATGATTACCGGAATACGTTCTTATTTTATGAAAAAGAACAACGATGCACCTGAAATTGATTCTCAGCACACACGACTTGTTCATGCAATAACTGACAAAGATGCACCTCTTGCAGAAAAAATTATGAATGAGCATATGCATACGATTGAGCGGCTTTTAAATGAGATTCCATTTAATACTCTTGCAACTGCTGATAAGAATGAACCTCACGTGACTGTCTAAAGTAACGAAAATGCAATCACAGTTTATTGAATAGCTGTAACTATTCAGCAGTCTACTATCCCGAGACATACAAGTCAAAATCCTATCATCAAAGGCGATTTTTAATGAATTTTGACTCGTAACTGATGTTATTCCTCAGACAAATGCCCGCGGATCTCTCCACGGGCATCTGTCTGCAAATCTATAAGCTTTTGTCTTTCTTGTCATTGGTCACGGAACGAACCGTATCTCTTTATTGTCTCTGCTTCTTCTGAAAAAATTTCACACATCAATTTTGCTCCTGTTTTAAATCCTGCCTCAAAACTGTTTTCCAATTCCTGTGGAAATATTTCCAGATGTTTATCCATCAGTATGTCCAGTTCCTCTGCCAGTTCTCCTGTCAGCCTGGAGCGTAGTTTCTGGTATGACTGATAGGCATCCTCTCTTTTCTTTTTACACAGATCATCGCCCTGTGTTCTCAGCCTCTCAATGTCTGTCCTGTCATTTTCTTCCATGCACAGATTGTACAATTTCTGAATTATACTTTTCATTATTCTTCTAACTCTCTAAAAATTAATCTCAGCTAATCATCAGTGTACTAACAAGTTGATTCTTGAAATAATCTTTCCGGATAAATTTTTATTTCAAGACGTAGTGGTAGCTATAACAACCAATGGTAATGCGGAAATAAGAAATTTAAACGTAAAATTATTCCGGAAATCTACTACTACACTAATTATAATATTCCCCTCTTTTGTAGCATATAAACCTATGGCAATGCTTTTTCTTTTGTATCGTGTTACATATATGTATTATAGTTTTGTGATATATCAATGTCAATGCCTTGTAATTATACTTTATATTATAGGAGGTATAATCATGACAAAAGATTTTATTGTCCGGCCAAAATATACTGATAAAAAAGAGGATAAATCTATTACTATGACCATCCGACTTGAACGTGAACTTCAGGAAGAATATGATAAATTATCTGCAAAAAGCGGACGTTCGAGAAATGAACTGATGTGCATGGCACTCCGCTATGCTCTGGAAAATCTGAAATTCGTAGAATAACTTTCGAGTAATCGGATATCCGGAATTGAATCCAGGGACTTACCTGATCTATCGAAATAACTATATCATTTACTTGTCTGCGAATCTGATTGCACAAATAAAAAAGCCTCAGTCACCCTGAAATATCTGAATAAATGAAGGATTATTCAGATATTGCATAGAATAATGTTATAATTGACGAACTGGCACTTACAGTTATACAATTATTAAAACTTAAGAAACAAATTATCTGATATTAACTTTTAGTAATTCTATGGTAATCCGTTTCCATGTGTCTCTGTCAATTTCAGGTATGACAAATACCTGACACCAGGTAAATTTTAATTACCCGCCTTATTTCTATGCAAGGAGGTTGTTTTTATGCATTCATTATCAAAATCCAGTCAGGGAAGCACTTATACGATCAAATGGATGTTCGGACTGCCAGAAGTTATGAAAGCTATGCACGATATGGACATTCATGAAGGCAGTACAATCCGCGTCCTTCAGAAATTCCACGACTCTCTGATCATTTCTTCCGCTGATCGAAAAATCGTTCTGGGAAACGAAGTTGCAGACAGAATACAAGTATAAAAAAATGAAGCAGACAAAACATCTGCTTCATTTTTTTATACTTGTTTATGGGATATCGCTGAATTACATCTTCAAAACAACCCCTTTTGCTTACATGGTTTTATATTTCCCTTTTCGAGTCTTTTACCTTCGCATTGACAATATAAATTCCGGCACAAACCAGGATCAGAGCCACCAGACTTCCGATATTGAATGCCTGCTTTACCTCTCCAAGTATCAATGCGGACAATATCACACTGCACAACGGATTGACAAATCCAAAAATAGCAACTTTCGAGACATCGTTCCATGCAAGCAGAACCGACCAGAGTGTATAAGCCACCGCAGAAACCATTGCCAGATAAAAGATGATAGCCACACCTCCCACTGTAACATTTCCCAAATGACCTCCCATTCCGATACCAATCAATGTCAGGACAATCCCTCCCATCGTAAACTGGGTTCCGCTCAATACCACCGGAGAGACTTTTCTGGAAAAAAGATTGATCAGTACCGTAGAGATTCCATAGGAAAGCTGTGCAATCAGAATGAATCCTTCTCCTGTCAGCTTAAATCCCATATCAAGAGAATTTCCCATAAGATTAATTACTACAACTCCTGCAAATCCCAGTACACAGCCTGCAATTTTTCTCCCCGTCATACGTTCTTTTCGAAAAACCAGACAGGACAATAAAATTGCGATAAAATTTCCAAGCCCGGTAATGATAGCACCTTTAACTCCGGACGTATGCGCAACGCCTATATAAAAGAAAAAATACTGTCCTACTGTCTGAGCCAGACATACCGGCACAGCATATTTCAGGATTTCCCTGTCCGGGATCATAATCTTTTTCTCACGAACAGATGCAAAAATCAGAACCAGAATTCCCGCCAATGTAAATCTAATTCCGGCAAATACGATCTGACTGGCAGTGTCTGCGGAATCTACATTCATCAAGCTATATCCCGTCTTGATCACCGGAATTGCACTTCCCCATAAAATGCAGCATACACAGGCAAGAAGTGCTACGATTCCTGTTCTTGTTAACGTGTTTTGTTTTTGTGACATTACTTCGTTTCTCTCTTTCTGTTTATCTCTTATTATCTTTATTCTAACACAGATTCTCAGATAATTGTTGCCCTTTTATCGAAGCATGGAATTCACTTGATTCAAGTGTGTTCAAAACCTATAAGAAAAAAAATAAGAGAAACGTTGATTTTACAACGTTTCTCTCACTTAAAATCATGCCGCAGACCGGAATCGAACCGGAATTCAGGTCTGCAAACCTAGAAAAACAGGAGGGTTCAGCACACCTTCTTTTGAGTGTAATCAAAAGTGTAAGCAAATCAGCACTTTGTTTTTTCAAGAAACTGAGCCGGTTCCCATACCTGCATTTCTGCTGATGAATAATCCTTTACATTTCGAGTAATTATTCCATCCATCTCATTTAGTGCTGCTACTGAATACTGTACAGAATCCTCAAAATCGTTCCATTCCAATTCCAGTGCTTTTTGGATTTCTTCCTCCGAAACACCTGCCACGGACACAATCAAAAGCAGTTTTTTCAGAAGCTCTCTTACCGCTGCCTTATCTCTTAAATTCTTATATGCAATGTAGTAAATATCTGTAATTGCTGAAGCTGAAACAAATTCCTGAATATCATCTCTTGCCGATAACTTTAAAACTTCTATCGCTGTTTCGTAAAATGGAGATCGTTTCAACAACACATCCAATATTACATTTGTATCAATCAAGATTCTCATACTTTCCCAGCCTTTCAGCGCGATAATCCTCCAGTGTCATACCCGTGTCCCGAATAACTCCTACTAATGAATCCACTAAAGATTCTATATTGCCACTCTTCTTTAAATTCTCAGAAACTTTCTGTTCCTCAGCAGGTAATACAATGACTTCCACTCGCCTGTTACGCATAGTCTCTGGCAATGGAATCACAGACATCAATTTTTTTGCATCTACAATTTTACGAACAACTTCCATTATATATTACCCCTTTCATTACATATTATATTTCTTTCCTATTACTACTTACAGTATAGCATTCTCACAAAAAATATTCTATAAAATTTGTATAAAGAAAACTATGCGGTGCGTATATATCATATTATCTCTCTATTTATTTAGACTATATTAAGCTAATCTTGAACTAAATAATATTTCTAATATTTTTTACTCTTTCATCTTTCATAATTAATAAAAAGGAGCATGGTTTCTACCCACACTCCTCTGAAAATCCATTTATAAAGAGTTTTCTGCTGGTTGTCAGCCTCGGCATCCAGTTAAGATACCCATAACGACGTGGAAATCATTAAGTCCCCCACGTGGACTACAGCTTTATCCAAGCTGCCAGGCTCGATGTCCAGATAAAACATCTAATGAAATGGAAAGTTACCCTGCTCCATCTGCAACCCAACTTTTAACGATGCTCTTACATCGAGAACATTTCTATTCCTGCTTATAAGTATATTCAATTCAGCGAAAAAAGCAACTCTTTTATACCTCTTTGTGACAATACTCACATTTTATCCACGACCAAATAATCATAAGCAATATTCCGGATATCTTAATTTAATCGCTTCCAAAAAATATTTAGCATATTCGCAGCAGAAAATCTGTCCTACTGTGTATTCTCTACATTCTGCCAACTTAGAATCCACATCCTCCATATCATTTACACTCGGTGTTCCTTCACAATATAGACAAAATGCTAATCTTACAATTCTAATACTCCCGCTCGTCTGCCAGTCTTCACAAAGACATTCTGTTTTAATGCATCCTGTTGCAAAATCATAAATACTGTCTATATTCCTTCGCGTAGTCTCGCTAATTCCCAGACAATATATCAGGGCATGATGATACACCTCCTCATATCTGCATCTTACAATATTATCCAAGAAAAATTTTTCATGTTCGTCATCCACAAATTGTACTTCTTTTAACATTTTGCCTTTCATTCCTATCCCCTTCCTTTCCATATAACATTACACAGCATCTTTTTTCTCCACTTCCATATAGATTCTTCCATAATCACTTGCCCCTCCTCTATTGGCATAGAAATCTGACAGGGACAAAATTCTAACATCATTAATATGACTAATGTTTTCAATTATGATCTTTATATCTTCTCTTTCCCCCATTAATCTGATTTTAATCATTTCCACATTTCTCAACTTTCTTTTTAAAAAGCTGCATCATCAAAGATACAGCTTTCTTTCAATCTACAATACATTTTCTACAGATACATTTGCTCTAACTGCTTTTTTTCAGAATTATATTTATATACATATTTGCTCAAGAGCCCCTCTGTCATCATACTTCTGGTACACTTTAATCGCCATAACAAATCCCTTGGTTGAATACCGTCTACCGAATGTATCATTGCACCATTACATGCAGCTACTTCATCAAGGCGTTGATTTAATGTTTATAAAAGAGCCACATATCAACACCGAATATTATAAACGCATGCAAAATCGAAAATATGAGATAGCTCATACTGGTAAAAAATCTATAGATAATCTAATCCAATCTGTATTAGATGCCATCACCGTATTTCAAGACGAAGAAACTCTCGAAAAAATACGCATCGCATTTCAACAATCCGAAAAGGAAGTTACAGATCTGCACCAACGTATTTCAGAAGGAATTAAGATTGTCCAACGTGATAATCCGTTTCTTCCCCCTGCCAAGCAAAAACAGATTGGTCAGGTCAAAGGTAGCCGATTGACCACAAAAAAATCCAAAGCGATGAAACCACTTATCAAAAAAATGTCCAAAGCCTTTGACGGAAATATGTGTGACCGAGAAATTATAGATATCCTCGCAATTTCGCGAAACACATTTTATAAATATAAAAATGAATTATTTTCCGAACTCTCATAACACCAAAAAAGAGACTGCATTTAAAAATTAATGAAGCCGTCTCTTTCTACATTATGTAAATATACAGTCGCCTACCAAAAAGTGAATTCGAATTCACTTTTTTGGCTTATATTTTATTTTCCGGGGGCTAATCCACGGGACCATCATATTTTTTCGCGTAATGCAAAAATCTTAAAACTCTCCTGGTGTCTGGAAGAAAAATACACCAGGAGATAAAACGAAAGGATTGACACCTCGAAGTGAGTACAAGAGCGCATTACTCTAAGTGAGTTTCTCTCGATGCACTCCCATGTGTCATAATTATTATATCCTGTTATATACATTCCCAGTTCTGACACGGAAAAATCAATGCCTAACGTTCCGGTTCCCATTCCGCAAAATTTTCCGCCCGATCTGAAACATCATAACTAATCTGTTCCGTTATGTCTGCATTCCTCTGTCGTTCCTGCTCCTGATGATAATCATTATAATCATCTAACAATCCAACCATATTAAGATATCTATTAACCTCTAACAATTTTTCTCTCAAATACAAATGTTCATCCTGGTATATATCACGACTTTCTGCTAATTTCTGATTTTTCTCTGCCAGCCTCTCTATCTGCTGCTGGTATTTTGCCAATTCTCTACGGTATGTATCAGCAATCTGATGGTCAGACAACAACAACTTGTACTCATCTTCCGGAACACTATAATTACCACTCACAATAGAACGACGATGAGGTACCTCTTCTCTACTCGTACCCTTGATTATAGTAGTTGCCTGTATAAGTTGATTATGTTGATTTTGCAGTTCTCTGTAAGAATCCTGTAGACTCCCATACTCCTGTTTCAACTTTTCATAAACATCTATCGCTCTTCTGGCATTACTAAGCTGCTGCCGGAGCATGGTATATTCCTGTCTATCTGCAGATAATGCATTTTGGACATCATCAAGGGCCTGTTTTCCTGTCTTAAGGTCATTCGCATTTTGGTCTAATTCTATATGCTGACGCGAAATTTCCTGCGTAAGCTTGTATATCTCCGTATCCAGGTGATGTCTCTTCTCACCATCCGGATGATAGATATCAATGCCATGATCCCGGGCAATACGTTCCAGTTCTTGTCGTTCGCGCTTCTCCCATAAAATTTGAGCAGTCTGTCTGCCTTCTTTGAAGAATCCCTGTTCGCCCAACGCCCGTACCAGTCCGTTTTGGATACACATCCCTCTGGTATATCCATGTGCCACTGGGATATAGTCCATATGCAGGTGGACTGTAGACTCATCCCGATGCAGATATGCCCCACACAGAAAAAGATTAGGATTACGCTGCTGCCAATTATTATAATATTCTCGGAGACAGGCAATCTCATTGTCTGCCGACAAGCCGGTGTCATTCTTATCTCCAATCTGGATAATCAGCTCATAGGCGGTATGTTTCTTAGCTGATTTCCTAATCTGATTGTAATAATCTCTAATCTTCCTCTCTGGTCTTGACTGACGACGATTGTAATCATCGACTGCAGTCTGGAAAATCTGCTTATAGGCTTCTCGGACAGGAATATCTATCCATGTCTCATTATGATGAACAAGATCCTGCTGTATATGTGGCATCTGACCGGTTGTTCTGGGATTACACCGGTTATGCTCTCGATTTGCTGCGCTGCCATTATGCACACTCACAGTCTTAGGCATATAGTCACTCTCTCCTTCCCTGCTTCCTCCCGACCGTATCCTCTCTCCAGAGTTCGGTCTCCCAATTCAATGTTTTCTCTGTCAAAAGTAGTAACCCAATACGACTAATAGCAAGCCATTAGTCGCTCAAATTCGGCAGTTACAATCCAAAAAGTCCACTACTTTTCACGCTTAACAATATGCCAAGAATTTACCCAAAAGAAAAAAGCCCTGAAACTGTAAAAGTTCCAAGACCTTTTTCATATATTTTACTCTATTAATGTGTGTTCTTTTCCTAATATATTATTCAACCTTATAATATCCATACTGCTTTGCAAGCTTAACCTTTCCATCTTTCGTTTTCGTTAAGCCGAACACTTTAATTTCATCACCTGGATGCCACCGCTCATCCTTCTTGATTTTTACTTTAATATCATCATTATTTTGATCTGTAAAAATCAAGTAGGATTTTGATACTTTATTTACCTTACCTTCTAACAAGTTTACTTTTTCCTGACTTACAACAGTCCATGGATCGTCTGGTTGTTCTTTGTTATATTTGTATACAGTTGGCATACTTCCACTGAAAAGAAGAATTGTATATGGATTATCAACGTCTTCTTTTATTGACTGATTATCCACATAAATATTTCCCGAATTTACTCCCTCCATCTCATCTGGAGCATCAGCAATATCAGCAGTTCCATCACTGGCTGTACGATCAGGTTCAACATAATCATCTACTTCGTAAAATTCATGATTTTCTTTGTCGTAACCATAATAAGTAGTTTCCTGAGTTTCAAAGTCATAGTGAATAACATATCCATCATTCGGATCATCCTGAGCATAGCATGCAGATGAAATCATCAAGGCACTTATAGTCAACCCTACAACTGCTGTAATTTTTTTATGTTGTCTCAACATAAAATCACCTCTTTCTAAATTTGGCAGTTTGTTAAAATATTCCTTTCGCTGCAAAAAAACTGATAGTACTACTTTTATACTTGTTTCTGTTTGGTTATAGAATATCATTATTCTACAATGATGTCAATAAAATTATTCTACATTCATGTAATATATTTATTGACATTTCATGTACATTTATATACTATACTATAAATGGGTAAATCGAAATTTAGCTATAAGAAGGTGATTGTTATAAAACTTAATCGTTTTGAAGTTGTGTCAGGAAAATATATCGAAGAAATTTCAGGTCAATCTCGTATCGGATATTCAATGAGTGATACAACAGACTTTTATGATATGATTGAATGGTCAAAAAAAGGTGGGTATCAAGGTTCAATTATTTCTTTTTATGATTACAATAATGGTAAAATTTATGAACCATTTCAAAAACAGAGGAATGTATTATATGGCCCACCTGTTTATTTAAAGAATTTTTTTTGGTTTTTACAAGGAGATTATAATAGTGGGAAAATTACTCTCTTCAGATATCTTCCAGATAAAATTCCAGAGTTGATTATACAATTTAATATAGCGGATGTAGACCTTTATAATCTGCGTATTATCGGAGAGGATATTTACATTACAAGTGAAGATGATGAGTTTGTCAGCTACTATCCAGAAAGTTTTAGATTTCCCACAACTCTTAATGAGAGTGTACGTATGATAGTAGACGGAAAAGTGTATCTCTCTGCCTGGGTAGAAGAAGGCTGGGACGATGATAACAATTGTGCAACCGAAGAATATAAATATTATGAAAAAATGATTGTAAGAGATTTTAAGGGAAATGTATTATCAGAAACGATTGGTTCCTTACAGCAACACCCAGATGGAACATGGTGGATATCATAGAAATATAATGAAAATAAAATATTAATTGATTGGAGGAATCTTATGAGTGATACATACTATGGTTTATCGAAAATGGAATATAATCTAATGAAATATTTTTGGAACACCAATGCTCCTGTTTCTTTTTCTGAAGTGGAAAAATATTGTAATACGGAATTACATTATGGTTGGGCTCAACCAACTTTACACACTTATTTAACTCGTCTTGTGAAAAAAGGGATTCTTCATTCGGAAGGAAAGGGCTATAAGTGTAAACGTTCCTATTATCCTGAACTTACGGAACAGGAATTAGCACATAAATATGCTACAGATTTTGTAGATAATACTTTCAATGGTTCTATTTCAGATCTGCTGGTTTCATTAACGTACAACACAAAATTGTCAGAGTCAGATATTGAAGAACTGAAAAATATTATTAACAATAATACTTGCGATTAATACTCTGCCAAGAATGAGGTGTGGATTATGAAGAGCCTGATTTTATTATTAATTGCCATGTCTGCCGCCGGAACCTTTCCTTTTATTATTTATATAGCATTATCTACCATTTTTGATAATTATATTTCAGCCAGGTTTCGATATAGATGTTTAAAATATTGTCTGCTTCTTTGTTTAGTTCCTTTTCCACTGTTGAAGTATTTTATTTATCATCGGTATTTTAGTACTCCAAAGCCTTTAAATGGAAATGTTGTAATTTCTTTAACCGGAAAAATCGTTCAGACATCTACTGGATTTTATTTAAATTCCGTGGGATCTTTACAGAAAATATTTATAGGATTATGGATTTGTTCCTTAAGTATAATAATTTTTTATAAGGCAATCAATTTTTCCAGATTTCACCGAAAAATTTCACAAAATGTGTTGTCAGATCCTGAAATCATAAAAATCGTAGAAATGTTATCACAGGAAATGCAGTTACAGTATATGAGAATAGTTTAGCATCTTCTCCATTTACATATGGTACTTTTCATCCATCTATTGTTTTAACCTCATTATCGGATAAAAATAACTTACCTTTAATCATTCGACATGAGTTGCAACACATAAAATCACACGATTTTCTTTTTCGGCAGTTGGCTTTTCTGGTACTGATGCTACATTGCTATAACCCTTTTGTATACTTTTTCTTTCGCGAGGTAATAGAGGTACAGGAACTTGCTTGTGATGAAAATGTAATGAAATATCTTTCCAGAGAAGAACAAAGATGTTATGGATATCTGTTAATTATGACCGCCGCAAAGGAACGTTCAGAAGTGAAATCCAGAATCACATTAATGTTTTCAAAAAACAACCGTATTTTTCTTAAAAGAAGAGTAAAAAGAATCGGTATTTTTGTTAAACCTAAAATTACTTTAAATGTATCAATTATTATCTTTATGATAAGTATTTCCTGTATTCCAGTGTTTGCGTACAATCCTCCTACTGCAGATTTACGTTCTGTTCCATGGACCGGTTTTTTTGATCCTGCCGAAGGAGCTCAGGTATCTGTTTTTGATAATGGGAATGAAATAGAATGTATTACGTTTGAAGACGAAAGCAGTATGATTCTTTCTGACGAAATATATTTCAAAGATACAGAGAACTATTTTATTACAGATAATGGGGATATTATAATTATTGAACCAGGAGATATTCAAACTTATGCTGGCTGTTCTCATATCTTTGTAAACGGTAAGCATAAAAATCATTCTCGTAATAAAAATGGAGGGTGTACTGTAAAAACATATAAAGGAAAAATTTGTACAAAGTGTAATTACACTAAAGATTTTTCACTTGACAGCACCGTAACATATTCACCTTGTCCACATTAACCAATATATTAGCTATAGATTTTCCATTCCACAAAGGACACATAGACGAATTTTCTTAGCATTAATTATAGAATATTTCTGACATGGACTATGTAATATCCGCGGAAAGCCCAAGCTACAGTATTGCTTCCCAACAGGACGAAACAGGAGAACTGAACCGCACAAGTAATTCTTTTTTTACGGTCAAGTACTCTGCCTATAAACATACAGAGTACTATCGACAGACAGAAAATTCACCCATATTCTATTTTACTAAAGGGGCTGTCGGTTAATTGAACTTCTCCCTCCTAAGTGACAAGTTTTTATTATTTCACTTGTTTACCTAGAAGGGTACATATTCATTAACCGATAGCCCCTTTCCTTTAATAAAAAAAATTTTAAAGTATTTGCAAGAATCCAAACTGAAATCCGTACTTATATAGTGAAAGGAGGAAATGAATGGAAGACAGAAAAATCATTGAGCTATATAATTATAGATCTGAAAATGCATTGATAGAAACAGATAAAAAGTATGGAAAAATTGTAACTTTTTTAATCTGTAAATTAATAAAGAATACTTTAGATGTTGAAGAATGTAGAAATGATACATATTTAGGAGCCTGGATGACAATTCCGCCTATAATACCGGATAATTTGAAAGCTTATCTTTTAAAGATTGCAAGGAATCAAGCATTAAAAAAATATGAATATATTCATGCTGCCAAAAGAGATATAGATAAGTGTGTGCCGTATGAGGAGCTAAGTAATTATTTAGCAAAAGAGTATATGGATGATTGGAGGGAGAATGAATTAAAAGAACAAATTGATATTTTCATGACATCTTTATCAAAATCTCACCGTCAGATTTTTATATTGAGATATTGGTATTTCATGCCGGTAAAAGAAATTGCAAAATGCACTAATATGAGCATAAGTAAAGTGGAATCCATTTTATTTAGAACAAGGAAAAAGTTAAAAAAACAATTAACGGAAAGGAAATATTTATGAAGACAAATATTTTTTATGCAATGAATGAGATAAATGATAAATACATCTTGGAAGCAGCACAATGTTTGGAACATAAAAACACAGGTAGAAATTATCGGTTAAATAGGGACAAATGTCTCAATAATAAATGGATGACTCATATTGTGGCTGCAATACTGATTATTGTATTTGTTTTTACAACGGGCAGTATTATTAATGCGACTACACATGGAAAAATAGTTCAATGGATCACTCAGTTGTTTGGAGCTGAAATAGTTACAAGAGAAAATAGATCATTAATCGGAAAAGAAATAAATGATAATTCTGTTCCGGAAGTTACTTATAGTGGAGAAAGATGTATAAAACAAATAGATAAAAACCCTATAGATAACAGTAACATTATAAAAGGTGTTGCAAATGAAAATATTGTTTTACCTTCATCTATTTCTGAATTTGAAGTAAAAAATGAAGTGACGCCTGAAATTATTATGACTAATGGAAGCATGGCAGTATTTTATGTGAATAATTACAAAGGATGGAATTGCAAAGAAGGCGATACTTTAACATTTTCTTTTGAAAAATATAAATCAGAAACAGTTCAAAAACAGACATTTGTTATAGGTTATATCCGTGATGGAATTATGTATGAAGGGGAGAGCATGAGAAATATAGTCGGAAGTTACACATTAACTATCAAAGAGGATGGTGAATACAATTTATATATTATTAGTTCAACTTCTGATTATTTGACAATAAAACAAGGCATTATTAATCATGAAAGAAAGAAGGAAGATTGAAGTGAAGAAAAAAAAGATTCGTAGATGCATATTTGCACTATGGTGTATATTAGCCATTATTTTTCTTATAGCTGTAAATATATATAATGGAAATGAAAAAGCGGAGAATGTTATTTCGGATCTGGTACGAATATACATAGGTGCATCATTTATAATAATAGGAATAATATATAAATTAGGTAAAAATAAATAATGGAAATTTTCAAAAGGGCCGCCCTGAAAACTCGTTGAGAGTATGAAACTTTTTCTGTAAAATAATGTTTATAAGGTTCTTCTATGATACA
>OGFC01000160.1_pt1 | contig 73044 bp, 91 predicted proteins | sample 1570841 | NCBI WGS metagenome assembly OGFC01 (sample SAMEA2582137, study PRJEB24529) | metagenome | biome: Human gut stool | place: China | collected 2011 | reverse complement strand
AAGGTACTATATAGGAGATCAAATAGTTTTTACAAACTCTTTTGACCCCAACATCTTTTATATAATTTTTTTGCCCTTGTATTTTCCCTTATCAGAGTTCGTAAACACTGGTGGGACGATATAACACAAGGGAAACAATAAGGGAAAGCTCACCTGCGACAAATCCAGTGTTTTCAATGGTTTGCGGAGAATTTAATAACAAAATATAACAGTTATTAAATTTCTTAAAACAGGTGAAATCTCAATCGGAATTTACGGAGGAAGACCAGTATGGAAGAGATTTATAGAAGTTGTCCTGAATTTGAGAATAATGACTATATTTTGAGAATGGTCAGCCAGGAGGATAGACTGGATTTACTAAAAGTTTATTCAGATAAAGAGGCTGTCTCTTTCTTTAATAGTGATAATTGTGGCGGAGATGATTTTTATTATACAACTGAAAACAGAATGCAGCAGGCTATTGATTATTGGCTTTTTGAGTATAATCGACAGGGATTTGTGCGGTGGACGATTATATCAAAAGAAACGCATGAAGCAATAGGTACAATAGAACTTTTTCACAGAGATGCCGCAGATTATTTTACAGATTGTGGATTGCTTAGGCTTGATATTCGGAGCGACTATGAAATGTCTGATAAGATTATAAAAATATTAAGTTTGATTATCGCGCCTGCATATCGTTTATTCCATTGTAGTAAAATTGCCACAAAAGCAATTCCAGCAGCTACGGAACGTATTCAAGCGTTGAAAAATCTGGGGTTTGAGCTTTCGGCGGAAAAACTGGTAGGGCATGATGGAACAAAGTATGATTCGTATTTTGTGTTGAATCCTTAAAATAACAGTCAACGCATATAGCTATACGATTATTACAGCGCATATTATGCAATGATTTTAGATCTTTTCATGAGAATGACAAGAAGGGAGTGTCACTATGGGAACCATTTTTCAAAAAAATACAATAACAGAACCGGCACTTTTTACGCCTTTTGATACCACGAAAAAAATAGAGGGTTTTCCGGAAATCTGTGTTTCCACATTTTCGGAAAATATTATTCAGAAGTTTGCTTCCTTGAAAAGTGTAGAGAAGATTGCAGAACTATATACGGCCAATGGAGCTTTGCCTGTTTATAAAACTTATTACAAAAATCAGGATATTGCATTTTATTTATCCAGAGTAGGGGCACCGGCGTGTGTGGCAGGATTTGAGGAAGTTGTTGCCATGGGTGCAAAGAAGTTTGTAATGTTTGGTTCCTGCGGTGTGTTGGATGATGAGAAAGTGAAGGATAACATGATTATTCCGGTTTCTGCAGTCCGTGATGAAGGAACAAGCTATCATTACATAGCTCCATCAGAGGAAATTAAAGCGTCGGAACATTCCATTCGGGTACTGCAGAATGTATTGGAATTCTGTGGGTATTCCTATGTAAAAGGAAAAACATGGACCTCGGATGCAATTTACAGAGAAACCATTCCAGCGATTGAGGAACGCAGGCAGGAAGGCTGTCTTGCGGTTGAAATGGAATGTGCATCTATGCTGGCAGTTTCACAATACCGGCAGATTCCATTTATACAATTTCTGTATGGGGCGGATAGTCTCAGTTCGGAAAAATGGGAAATTCGAGATCTGGAATTGTATGGACTTACGAATGCTGAGAAATACATGCTGTTAGCGTTTGAGTGTGGATTAGCCTTGTAGATGTGAAAAAACAGATGGAAGCTGCTGAATCCGGTAAAAGCGACTCCTGATGTGTGATTACAAGAACTTCTTAGCAACTGCAGGTTGCTTGTTAAAACCATAGAGAGGCTTCATAATAGAGATAAGATATTACACAAAGGAGGGAACTAATATGGAAATGAAAGATGTGCTTAAAAAGCTGCGCGAGAAAAATAGTCTCACACAGGAGCAAATGGCGAAACGTGTGATGGTTACCAGACAGGCTGTCAGTCGTTGGGAAACAGGAGAGACACAACCTAATACAGATACATTAAAACTGTTATCACAGGAGTTTGAAGTTTCCGTCAATACGCTTCTGGGCTCTCCTCGTCAGCTCATTTGTCAATGCTGTGGAATGCCCTTAAATGAAGATGCATTCATCAGCCGGGAGAAAGATGGAAGCTACAACGAAGATTATTGTAAGTGGTGTTATGCAGAGGGGAAGTTTGTATATCAGTCAAGAGAGTCTTTATTGGATTATCTTGTGGAACATATGCCGAATCCTGATAATCTGGGAGTGGATGACAGGCGAGCTCAATTTAACATATATCTTTCACAGTTAAAGCACTGGAAATGAATAAGCATTACATAGAGCCATTATGGAGAAAATTCGGAGTTTTTGGACTTTTTATAAACGGAGTTTATAAATGCTTTATCCAATTGTTTTTATTATAGGATTTTTATTAAGTGGAATATGGTTTTCCTTCCACATATATGTATCTCAAAAATTGAAGAATACAAAGAAGGCATTGATGTTTTCGCCCTTGCTTACCGCAATCATACCGACGATCATTATATGGCTGCTGATAGGTGATCAGTGACAAACTATCACAGAAAGGCAAATTCCAGTTTTTTGAATGAATGATCTGACAGATCAAGAAAATCCCATTTCTGACCAATGTGGACAGAAATGGGATTTTAAAGTTCATGCCAAGAATGATTGTAAAAAGAACACATTTGGGGTGGGAGTGATATCACCCCACCCGATGGATGTTTCCGTCATCTGTCACGAAAATAGCTTCGATTTCGTCCAGTGATTTGATCAGTTTTGATCCCTCTTCCAGACCAAGTGCAAAACAAGTGGTACTTAAGGCGTCTCCATCTACAGAAGCATCCGAGATGATCGTAACCTGCTGCAGATGAGTCTCGTAAGGATATCCGGTAAACGGATTTAAAATGTGATGGTAAATTTTTCCGTCTTTTTCAAAATAGCGCTCGTAGGTTCCGGAAGAAACCACAGATTGATTTCTGATATCAAGACTTGTAAGGATATCATTTTGCTCGGCAAAGGGTTTTTGAACGCCGATCTTAAAAGGTGACCCATCCGGCTTTTCCCCGATTGCCACGGTATTTCCGCCAAGGGAAATCAGTCCGTGTTTAATCCCGGCGCTTTCCAGATACTCTTTCAGCTGATCTGCAATATAGCCCTTTGCAATCGCTCCAAGATCGATGGCAGCCTTTGGATCCAGAAGCTGAACGGTAGTACCGTCCACTTTGACGTTTTTGTAATTCACATGACTTCTGGCTTCCTCAATGGCAGCTGGATCTGGAATCTGTCCGTCATTATGTCCGAAATTCCAGAGCTCACTTAACGGAGCAATGGTGATATCAAATTTCCCATCTGATAAATCCCCATAGTGCAGTGCGGTTTTGATCAGATCAGCTGTTTCCTGATCTACAGTCACAGGCTGTCCGTTTGCCTGATTGATCCTGGAAACATCACTGGTATCAATGGTCCGGCTGAACAGATTTTCATATTTTTGACAAAGCTTTTCGCATTCTTCCAGAACAGAGCGATCGGAAGTATCCCATATGCGGATCGTAACGATTGTATCAAAATACATCCCGTTCATCTGGAGCGGTTCTGCAGATGAGGCACAGCCACTGAGAGAAAAAAGAAGCAGAAAGAGCAGCGGAATAAAGCATAATTTTCTAATCGATTTGATCTGGTTCATAAAGAAATCTCCTTGTGTTTGAGTGTTTCGCTTATTATAACGAAATTTCCCGTAAAATACAACAAAATAGCGTACTTGACTTTTGGGCAGGAGCGAACTATACTACCTCTTAACTATGGGGAAACAGAGAGGTGGCAGAGGTGAGAACATACGATTTAAAAACAGGAAAGAAAAAAATACGCTGGGGAAGATTTTGTCTGATCGCAGTTCTTTTGTATATCGCAGCACTGACGATTCCTTATGTTCAGCATAAAAAAGTATCGGATCATTATAAGAAACAGTTTGATCCACAGGAATGTTATTCTGAGGAGCCGGGAAAAGAACGGGCGGCTTACATTACGGATAATACAGAAGCTTTGGAATATCGATTGAAAATGATCCGGGAAGCGAAAGAAGAAGTGATCGTATCGACTTTTGATTTTAATGCGGATACCGGAGGAAAAGATGTGATGAGTGCGCTGATCGAGGCAGCACACAGGAATGTGCATGTTCGTCTGATCGTAGATGGAATCAGTGGATTTTTAGATATGCTGGGAGATCCGTATTTTCAGGCACTCGCCTCTACAGATAATATAGAAGTGAAAGTGTACAATCCGGTTAATCTGTTGAAGCCGTGGACGATGCAGGCAAGACTCCATGATAAATACGTGATCACAGATTCTTCGATGTACCTTTTGGGCGGAAGAAATACGACCAATCTGTTTTTGGGAGATTATGGAAAGCATCAGAATATTGACAAAGAGATTTTTATCTATGCAAAGGAAGGAGAAAGTGCCTCTTTAAAACAGCTGAAGGCATATTTTGAACGCGTGTGGGAGCTTTCGGACAGTAAAGAATACCGCTGTAAAAAGAAGACTGACCGTGTACAGAACAGTCTGAAAGAACTGGAAGAACGATATCCGAAACTTGAAGCGTTATATCCGGACATTTTAAAAACCTGGGATTGGGAAGCGCGGACGGTAGAGACTGCAAAGGTAACCCTTCTTTCCAATCCGATTGAAGCAAAAAACAAAGAGCCTCATATGTGGTATTCTGTCAACCAGCTGCTTCAGACAGGGAAAAATACAGTCATTTGCACGCCTTATATTATCTGCGGAAAAGAGATGTATGCAGATCTGAAAAATACTTGTGAACAGGGAACGAATGTGGAGATTATTACCAATGATGTGTCAAGCGGAGCCAATCCGTGGGGGTGTACAGATTATTTGAACCAAAAAGAAAAAATCTGGGCAACCGGTGTGCAGGTGCACGAATATCTGGGGCCTCATTCCAATCATACCAAAGCAGTGCTCATTGATGACAGACTCAGTATCGTAGGTTCCTACAACCTGGATATGCGCAGTACGTATCAGGATACGGAATTGATGCTTGCGATTGATTCAGAAGCACTGTCAGCAGAATTAAGAGAAGAAATCGATCGCGACAAAACCTATAGCAGAACAATGACGGACAGCGGAGAATATCATTATGAAGAGAATTATCATCCGCGTGAAATGTCCACCGAGAAAAAGATTTTTTATGCAGTGCTCCGGGTGATTACCATCCCGATCCGGAGATTTTTGTAAAAGAATGCAACCCGAACATATGGTCGAATGAATGGTTGCATTCCTGAGTGCAGTGTGCTATGATAAAACTCTGAAAGGATACAACTATGAAAAAACGAGATTATATTTTGATTGGATGCATACTTTTGGTAGCAGCAGTGTGTGCGGGATTTTTTTTGCTGACAGGAAAAGAGGCACAGGAGGCAGTTGTCACCGTAGACGGAGAAGTGTATGGTACGTATTCACTGGCAAAGGATCAGACGATAGAGATTCAGGATGGGAATCGTCTGCGTATTCAGAATGGACAGGCGAAGATGGAGTGGGCAGACTGTCCGGATCAGCTCTGCGTACACCAGAAGGCAATCTCCAGGACGGGAGAGAGTATCATCTGTCTTCCGAATCAGGTCGTAGTGAGTGTACAGGGCAGTAAAGAGAGTGAACTGGATGGAATCGTGAATTAACATTTAAAAACAGGAGAGGACAGATGAAGAATAAGACAGCATATTTTGGTGTGTTTACTTCGCTGGCGCTTATTTTGAGCTATGTGGAGACCTTGATCCCGATTTCTTTTGGAATCCCTGGGATAAAACTGGGGCTGGCAAATCTGGTAATCGTCATTGTTTTGTATACATATGGAGGAAAAGAAGCGTTTCTTTTATCTGTAACCAGAATTCTGCTGTCCGGATTTTTGTTTGGGAATCTGAGTATGATTCTCTACAGTATGGCAGGGGGCGTTTTCAGTCTCGCCATCATGGTGTTGCTTCGTAAGACCGGTGGTTTCAGTATCCAGGGAGTCAGCATCGCAGGAGGTGTATTTCATAACATCGGGCAGCTGTTGCTCGCGATGATGATCGTAGAGACCTATCAGGTCGGGTACTATTTCCCGGTTTTGCTCATATCGGGGCTGGTAACGGGGCTTCTGATTGGAATTGTATCCAGTGAAGTACTCAAAAGGACTGCTTTTTTGAAAAAAGCAGAATAAGTATAGAAGAAAAGGAAACAGAAGCTATGATTTCATATATTAGAGGAGAACTGGCAGGCTTGGAACGGGACAAGGCAATCGTAGATGTACAGGGAGTAGGATACGGAATTTATATGCCGGAGCAGTCCCTGAGTCTTTTGGGGCCGATTGGATGTGAAGTAAAGATTCACACGTATCTGAATGTGCGGGAAGATGCGATGCAGCTGTTTGGATTTCTGACAAGAGACGATCTTGAAGTGTTCCGACTGGTCATCGGCGTGAGCGGAATCGGGCCAAAAGGCGGACTGAATATCTTATCCTGTCTCTCGGCGGATGAACTCAAGTTTGCGGTATTGTCAGGTGACGCCAAGGCAATCTGTGCAGCACCCGGGATTGGAAAGAAGACAGCCGAGAAGCTGATCATCGAATTGAAAGACAAGCTGGATCTTAAGGAGATGTTAGAGCCGCGAAGCGCAGCCGCCGCAGAGATTCCATCAGATGGGCGAAACGGTGATATCCAGACAGAGGCAGTACAGGCTTTAGTGGCTCTTGGATATGGCAATGCCGAGAGTCTGAAGGCAGTACGCCAGGTGACAGAGTATACCTCTGTGGAAGACGTACTCAAAGAAGCATTGAAAAAAATGTTATAGATATAGTAGAGGAAGCATATGGGAAGACGAATTATCACAACAGAAAATCTGGAAGAAGATGCGAAGATAGAGAATCATCTGCGGCCGCAGCTTCTTTCGGACTACATAGGACAGGCAAAAGCGAAGAAGATGCTGGAAGTTTATATCCGGGCGGCAAAAGAAAGAGACGAGGCGTTAGACCATGTATTGTTCTATGGACCGCCGGGACTCGGAAAGACGACGCTTGCAGGAATCATCGCCAATGAAATGGGGGTGAATCTCAAGGTGACTTCCGGGCCGGCGATTGAAAAGCCGGGAGAGATGGCTGCTATTTTGAATAATCTGCAGGAGCATGATGTGCTGTTTGTGGATGAGATTCACCGATTGAACCGGCAGGTGGAGGAAGTGCTGTATCCGGCGATGGAAGACTATGCGATTGATATTATGATCGGAAAGGGCGCGACCGCACGTTCGATCCGTCTGGATCTTCCGAAGTTTACCCTGGTGGGAGCGACTACGAGAGCAGGGATGCTCACCGCACCCCTGCGGGATCGTTTTGGAGTTGTGAATCGTCTTGAGTTTTATACAGAAGAAGAGTTGATGACGATCATCAAGCGTTCGGCCAGAGTGCTCAATGTCGAGATTGATACAAAAGGAGCGCTTGAGCTTGCCAAACGCTCCAGAGGAACTCCGCGGCTTGCCAACCGTCTGCTAAAGCGGGTGCGTGATTTTGCACAGGTCAAATATGACGGTGTGATCACGGAAGAAGTAGCAAATTATGCACTGGATCTTCTGGATGTGGACCGTTATGGACTGGACCACGGAGACCGGATGATCCTGCAGGTCATGATTGAAAAGTTTCAGGGAGGTCCGGTGGGGCTGGATACGCTTGCAGCCAGCATTTCAGAAGATTCCGGAACACTGGAGGATGTATACGAACCATATCTGCTGAAGTGTGGATTTATCCAGCGTACACCGAGAGGAAGAGTTGTGACAGATCTGGCATACCGGCATCTTGGAATTCTTCCTCCGGTTTCAAGGTGAGCGGTCACACAGAAACTTCAAAAAACAGTTGGTTTTTGTTTGCAGATAGTTTATAATAACAGATAAGAAATGCCAAGGAGGATGCTATGAGTTCAGCAAAACATTTTACAGAAGTTTTAATTGGAGGAAAAGTCTATACGCTAAGTGGATTTGAGGGTGAAGAGTATCTGCAGAAAGTATCTTCCTATCTGAACCATAAGATAACAGAATGTGCCAACAGCGAAGGTTACCGCAAGCAGAGTGCAGACACCAGAAATGTACTTTTGGCACTGAATATTGCAGATGATTATTTTAAGGCAAAGAAGCAGGGAGATTCACTGGAGAGTGACATCGAACTGAAAGATAAAGAGATGTATGACTTAAAGCATGAATTAATTTCCGTACAGATCAAGTTGGAGAATGCGGAAAAAGAGCTCGCTAAGATGAAAGAGGAAAACAACGATCTTCAGATGCAGATCGTGAAGCTGGAAACAGAGATGAAGAATCGCAGAAAGTAAAAGAATGAGGGTGCCCAAGAGACTGCAGAAGCAAGCAGCTTTTGTTTGGCCCTCTTTTTATGTAAATAGAAAAAGGAGTTATTGATTGATAGAAGAAAAGAAAAAACCACAGGTAGAGATTTTATCTCCGGCAGGATCCTATGAGAGCTTTCTGGCTGCGATCCATGCGGGTGCGGATGCCGTCTATGCAGGAGGTCCCAGATTCGGAGCTCGCGCATTCGCAGACAATTTTACAGAAGAGACATTAAAGCAGGCCATTGATTATGCACACTTCCATGGAAGAAAAGTGTATCTTACAGTCAATACACTTCTGAAAGACCGGGAGATCGAGACACTTCATGACTATTTGGAACCCTTGTATCTGCATGGCTTAGATGCGGTGATCGTACAGGATGTCGGAGTGCTTGAATTAATCCGGCATGATTTTCCGGATCTGGAGATTCATGCAAGTACACAGATGTCCTCAGTTAATGTCAAGGCAGCGCAGTTTTTACAAAGTCAGGGAGTGACAAGAGTGGTCCCGGCAAGGGAGATTTCTCTGGAAGAGATTCAGGAGATTTATCGTGCAACAGGGATGGAGATTGAGTGCTTTGTCCATGGGGCATTGTGTTACTGCTATTCCGGCCAGTGCCTGCTCAGCAGCCTGATCGGAGGACGCAGTGGAAACAGAGGGCAGTGTGCCCAGCCGTGCCGTCTCCCGTACAGTGTGGATCAGAGCAGCAAAAAAGAATACGTGCTCAGTCCAAAAGACATTTGTACTCTGGATTTGATTCCGGAGCTGATCGAGGCGGGCGTCTATTCATTTAAGATTGAGGGAAGAATGAAGCGTCCCGAGTATGTAGCGGCCGTGACATCGATTTACCGGAAGTATACAGATTTGTATCTAAAAAAGGGAAAAAGTGGATATCGGGTAGAACAGGCAGACCGGGAAGCGCTGATGGATCTGTATAATCGGGGCGGATTCAGCCAGGGTTATTATAAAGAACGAAACGGCCGGGATATGATCGCCATTTCCCGCCCGAACCATGCAGGAGTACCTGCGGCACGTGTGCTCTCACAGAAAGGAAGAGAACTGACGGTGGAGACTTTAGCGGATATCCACAAGGGAGATCTCCTGGAGTTGAATCTGCAGCGTGAGAATTACTCTTTTGGAAAAGAGATTCCAAAGGGAACAAAGACTGTGATTCTGGTTCCCAAAAAGGAACAATATCAAAAAGGACAGATTCTAAATCGAATCCGTAACCAGAAACTGATGACGGAGATGAAAGAACAGTATCTGGAAGGGGCAACGAAAGAGCAGATATCCGGATACCTGCGTGCGGCAGTGGGAGAACCGGCAATGCTGACAGTCTGGACAGAAGATATAAGCGTTACCGTTTATTCCGAGCAGACTGTGCAGGAGGCACAGAATCAGCCGATGGAGGTGTCCAGAATCCAAAAGCAACTTTCTAAGACGGGAGCCACAGAATTTGTATTTGAACATCTGGAGATTGATCTGGAAGGAAAGGTGTTTCTTCCAATGCAGCAGCTCAATGAATTAAGAAGGCAGGCATTAGAAAAATTAGAACTGGAGATATGCGGGAAGTTCCGCCGGACATCCACGGAACAACCTCTTCTGAAACAAAACTCAGAAGAAAAGAAAACGGAAGGTGTACTGCTGAGTGTTCTGACAGAGACTTTGGAACAGCTGGAAAGTGTGCTGGATTCAGAGGCAGCAGAACGGATTTATATTGACAGTAATGTAGTGCAGGATTTATTTGAAGATGCGAGACTGCAGCACCTCTGTAAAAAAGCGAAAAGAAGCAGTGCCAAGATTTTTCTGGCAATGCCCCATATTTTCCGGGCTGATGCAGTTCGAAAATTTGAACAACATTATGATCGGTTTCTGGAAATCGCACAGGACGGTGTATTGATCAGAAACTGTGAGAGTTTTCAGTTTTTAAAACAACACGGATTTGACAGGACGATCCTTCTGGATCATAATCTGTATGTATTCAATCAATACAGCCGGCAATTCTGGAAAAGGAACGGTGTAGAACTGTTTACAGCTCCGATGGAATTAAATGCAGAGGAGCTGAATGTTCTGGGACTTGAGGAAAGTGAACTTGTAATCTATGGAAGAATTCCGGTTATGACATCTGCGCAGTGTGTGGTGAAGACAACAAACGGCTGTACACACCACCCGGTCACGATAACACTGACGGATCGCAGAGGAAAACAGTTCCCGGTGAAAAATCACTGCGGATTTTGCTATAATATTGTTTACAATTCCGCTCCTTTATCGTTGTTTGATGAAAGAGAAGAGTGGATGAGGATGCATCCAAGAAGCATCCGTGTGCAGTTTTCGACAGAGACAGGCAGCGAGGTGACTCGCATCTTGAATGCGGCTCTTGCTGTGAATACCCGGAATGCGGTATCGGGAATGTCAGGAGAAGAATTTACGCGCGGTCATTTCAGACGCGGAATAACATAAAAGCAGGTGAAATTGTGGTTAACATCATAGTAGAATTATCAAAATATCTTATGATCCTTTTAATGGGAATTTACACGTTTTCGTGTTTCTCTATTTTCGCACATAATTATGAGAGCGAGCAGAAATGGATCCTGATCCGGCAGAATGTGCTGATGTTTTTACTTCAGCTGACAGCATATGTGGTCATGTATCTGAAGAAGGATGATCCCAAAATACTGACTCTTTATGCAGCCAGCGCGGGTTTTCTTCTGGCTGTGATTCTGTTGTACCGGATTTTATATCCGAAGGTGTCCAAGCTGATCGTTAATAATATGTGCATGCTTCTTTGTATCGGGATGATCATGCTGACCAGACTGGAAGAAGAAAATGCGATCAAGCAGCTGATCTTCGCCGCAGTAGGAGTTGTGATCGGTTTGGTGGTACCGGTTGTGATCCGTAAGCTGGATCGTTTAAAAGACTGGGGCTATATGTATGCAGGAGCCGGGATTCTGGCGTTGGTTCTGGTTGCCGTTCTGGCAGAGGTTTCCGGTGGAGCAAAGCTTGGATTTACGATCGCCGGATTCGGAATACAGCCGTCCGAGTTTGTGAAAATTTTATTTGTATTTTTTGTAGCGGCAAATTTAAATCGTTCTTTGGAGTTTAAGAACATTGTGATTACAACAGCACTGGCAGCAGCTCATGTGCTGATCCTCGTGCTTTCTACAGACCTTGGTACGGCATTGATTTTATTCGTAGTGTATCTGGTCATGCTGTACACGGCAACGAGACAGCCTCTTTATGTGGCAGCCGGTCTCGGAGGCGGTTCGGTCGCTGCCGTACTGGCATACCATTTATTTGCGCACATTCAGGTACGTGTAGCTGCATGGAAAGATCCGTTTGCAACCTATAGTGACGGCGGATATCAGGTAGCGCAGTCTTTGTTTGCCATTGGCACAGGAAGCTGGTTTGGAATGGGGCTGTTTCAGGGACTTCCGGATGAGATTCCTGTAGCTGATACAGACTTTATCTTTGCTGCGATTTCGGAAGAAATGGGACTGATTCTTTCCCTGTGTCTGATTCTGGTGTGTGTCAGCTGTTATGTGATGTTTTTAAACATTGCTCTGGCACTCCGCAATCAGTTCTACAAACTGGTAGCACTGGGACTTGGAACCTGTTATATTTTCCAGGTATTTTTAAATATCGGCGGAGTGACAAAATTTATCCCTTCTACGGGCGTAACTCTTCCTCTTGTCAGCTACGGAGGAAGCTCAATTTTAAGTACGATGATCATGTTCGGCATCATACAGGGTCTGTATATTTTAAGAGAAGATGAGGAAGAAAATCTGGAAAGAAAGAGAGAAAGAGAGTTAAGAAATGGCACGAAGAGAAGAACCACAAAGAAGAAAAAGACAACCAAAGAGCCAGGCTTCGAAGAAGTTCCGAAACAAAGAGTTCGCTAAGATGACCTATTTGTTTGTTACGCTGTTTCTTGCCCTGATCTCCTATATTGTCTATTTTAATGTGTTCCGGGCAAAGACAATCGTCAACAGTCCGTATAATGTAAGACAGGATGCCTTTGCAGACCGGATCATCCGGGGAAGCATTACGGACAGAGACGGAGAAGTTCTTGCCGAGACACAGGTCGGAGAGGGCGGAACAGAAAACAGAGTCTATCCGTACGGGGCAGCATTTGCCCATGTTGTTGGCTACAGCAATGAGACCGCAGGAAAAAGCGGACTGGAATCCATCGAAAACTCAGAACTTCTGACGTCCAATGCATTTTTTGCGGAAAAATTTCTCAACGAATTTAAGGATGAAAAAAATCATGGCGATACGGTCGTAACTACATTGGATGCGGGGCTTCAGCAGGCGGCATACAATGCATTGGGAGAAAATCGGGGCGCGATCATGGTTATGGAGGCCAGCACCGGAAAAATTCTTGCCATGGTGTCCGGACCGTCCTATGATCCGAATACAATCGCGCAGGATTGGGAAGCCTTAAATGCAGACAGTACTTACAGTCCGCTTCTGAACCGGGTGACTCAAGGGGCATATGCTCCGGGATCTACCTTTAAGATCGTGACTGCACTGGAATATATGCGAGAACATCCGGACTATCAAAATTACAGCTATAATTGTGAAGGATCGATCACTTATGAAGACATCACGATCCGATGTTTTGACAGTACGGTACATGGATTGGAAGACTTGCGCAGTTCTTTTGCAAACTCCTGCAACTCTTCCTTTGCAAACATTGGTCTGATGCTGGATCGGAATTCTTACCGTGCGACGGCCGAAGAGCTTCTGTTTAACAAAAAACTGCCATCCGTGCTGGATTATTCAAAAAGCTCGTTTGTAGTGGATGAGAATACCAGTGACGGAGAGATGATGATGACAGCTATGGGACAGGGAAACACATTGGTCAGCCCGTATCACATGGCACTGATCACACAGGCGATCGCAAATGGCGGAACTTTAATGGAACCATATCTGGTTGATAAAGTCACAAACTATAAAGGAACCGAGATTCGGAAAAATGTACCGAAAAGTTATAAAAAACTGATGACATCGGAGGAAGCATCACAGTTGAAAGACTATATGCGGGCAGTTGTGGATGAAGGGACTGCCACGATGCTTTCCGGACAGTCTTATTCCGTGGCGGGAAAAACAGGAACTGCAGAATACAGCATGACAGATGGGGAAAAAACACATTCCTGGTTCGTAGGCTTTACGAATCTGGACAACCCGGAACTGGTCATCAGTGTGATCATCGAGGGCTATGACGGAAATGCCGGTGCAAAAGCAGTTCCAATTGCAAAGCAGGTGTTGGATTCTTATTATTATCAATAGAAAAGAACAAGCATAAAGGGGATGACAGACTGCATGAATATGGAGTTTTATAGAGAATTGTATGTAAGCCGTTCTCTGAAAAAACGTGAAAAAAGGATTATTGAGGGCTTGAAAAAGAAACGGTTTCGAAAGGATCTTTATCTGATCGTGTTAGCCCAGGGAAAACAAAATCCACTGGAATTTTTCTCTGTATTGTTGCTGAAGCAGCATATTTTTGAGGACGCTGGGCTGTTCGTAGTCGGTCTCGCGGATGGATACGAAGGGGCACTGGAGCTGACAGAAGAAATCGTGCAGGATGTGTACCAAAAAACAAATGATGTCAGACTAAGAGAGTTCATCTTAAATAATCAGAAACAATCTGGGGAAGGCAGTGTGTAGAATCATATGATACATATACTTCTGTTGATTTTAAAAATCATAGGCTGGATATTACTGGTAATATTGGGAATACTGATCCTGTTGGCAGGTATCTTTCTGTTTGTACCGGTCAGATATCGGGGAGATGTCCTGGGGGAAGGTGAATGGGAAAACCTGTTCGCCTTACTGAAGTTTTCCTGGCTGTGTTCCCTTGTAAAAGGAGAGGTGTCGTACCAAGGCGGAGCGTTAAAATGGAAGTTTCGAATCGCATGGAAGCGGTTTCTGGCGGATCAGCCCGAACAGGCGGCCCTACCTGTTTCCCGGGCAGAAGAGAAGAACTCTCAGAGTAGAGAAACGCTGAAGTCTCCGCCTTCTGAAAAAAGTATACAGAAAAAAGAGCCTTCAGAACAACTTAAAAAACAGCCGGAACCAATACAAAAGAAAATAACAGAACATAAGAAAACCGAAAACAAAAAGAAACAGGATTCAAGACCGGGACTTGGAGAGCGGATTTCTCAAAAAGCGGAACAGATAAAATGTACTTTTCATAAAATTTGTGATATGCTCAAATCACTGGCAGAAAAAAAGGAAAGATTGATGGAGTTTCTTACGGATGAAATTCATCGGTCAGCTTTTATGAAATGCCTCACAGAGCTTCGACGTTTGTTTTGCTTTTTGAAGCCGTCAAAGTGTGAGGCAGATCTGGAATTCGGGTTTTCAGACCCTTCTGTCACAGGATATGTTCTGGCGGGAGCGAGTCTTATCTATCCGTTTATCGGAGAATGTGTGGAGATCACTCCGAATTTTGACGAGAAAGTGCTCAAAGGAAAGGCCATGATCAAGGGGAGGGTGCATGCCGTTTATTTTGTGATTGTTCTATGGAATCTGCTGTGGAACAAGAATATCCGCACGACGATTTCCCATATCAGAAAATTACGCTTTTAGAATACAACCAAAAAGCCAAAGGAGGAAAACAGCAAATGGCAGAGAATAACAACAATTTTAAATCGACTGTGGAAGCATTGTTTCAGGGAATGGATGGAGTGATCTCATCTAAGACGGTTGTCGGTGACGCAATTCATGTGGGTGATACGATCATTCTTCCGCTTGTAGATGTTTCCTTTGGAATCGGAGCCGGTTCTTTTCGTGCTGAAAAACGCGAAAAAGGAATGGGTGGAATCGGTGGAAAGATTACCCCGAGTGCAGTTCTTGTGATCAAGAATGGAACGACCAAGCTTGTAAATGTGAGAAATCAGGATACGATGACAAAAATTCTGGATATGGTACCGGATCTGGTGGACCGTTTTACAGAGAAAAAAGAAGATAAAGTAACAGAAGCAGATGTGGCAGAGATTTTAGATTCTGCTGAAAAAGAAGAAAACGTATAAAATCAGAGTATTATTTTGAAATATCTGTCATATATTTGCAGTAAGAGGGCCGGTGGGTGTGATGTATTTTGAAACGGGTGATCGGATTTGCGCTGATTTTCGTCGCAGTGGGAATGCTGATCATGCTCCTGTTATCGAGTATTCCATGGGGGATTGCGATCATTACTGCGTTGCTTTTAATAGGATATTGTCTGTTTTGTAAATGAAGAGCAGGTGTCCGGCTGGGCATCTGTTTTTTCTGGCGAGTAAAGCATGAAAAAAAGACTCCATATTTACAAAGTAAATATCAAGCCTTTTTATTCCGTGTCGTCATATAACAGATTATGCACGCTCAACGCATCCTGATTTTAAACAAGAAGTACAAACGTACATTTTCTTAGCTCCGCCTTCTGTTTTCACTCTAACGGATTTCACATTTGATTTCCACATTTTTGGTGTTTTTCTATGAGAGTGACTTACGTTGTTTCCGAAGTGAGCACCCTTTTCACAAATAGCACATTTAGCCATCATTGCACCTCCTAACAATCTGAAATAGTCTTATACAGACTCACAACACTGTTATTCTAGCAGAAACCCCCTCTGAATGCAAGTCTTTTTTTGAAATTCTTTTTTGTAAAGATCAATATATGGGATTTTTTGTGAATTCTATCGGTTTTTTTGTTCACATCAATTTCATTTCATGATAAAATTAAAGTAACTTCAAATAACTTCAAACGCCTTGATGACAGGCAGAAAGCGGGGAATGATTATGAGCAGACGTATCATTACAATCGGAAGACAGTATGGCAGCAACGGACGCAGAATTGCAAAGAAGTTATCCGAAAAGCTGGGAATTCATTATTATGACAAAGAACTGATCAAGCTTGCCAGTGAACAGAATGATATTTCTTATGATGAGCTGGTCAAAGTAGATGAAAAAAGAGCGAATCCATGGCGTTACCCGGTAGAAGATCCGGCGCAGATGGAAAGCCGTTTTCGGTTTGAACCGATGAACGATGTGCTGTTCTACACACAGGCACAGATCATCACACGTCTGGCAGATACGGAGGATTGTATCATTGTAGGACGATGCGCCAATGATATCCTGAAATCCCGCCCGACATCCCGGAGTATTTTTATTCATGCACCATTGGACTACAGGCTTCAGACAGTGATGGAGCGTACCTCTCTGGAAGAAAAAGAGGCGCTTTCTCTGATCAAAAAGGTCGATAAACAGCGAAAATTCTATTATAACTACTATACAGACAAGAAGTGGGAAGAGATGTCCCAGTACGATCTGTGCCTGGACAGTTCGGCCATGTCAGAGGACGAGATTTTGAATGTTTTGACAGCACTTTATGAATCGATATTGTAAAATCCGGATAATGAGAGTATAATACGAATGTTAATTGTGCGAAGATCCATTAAGAATTGGAGGTAATATATGATGAAAGGTAGTATGAGTACAGAGCTTGGGATTATCACAATTAGCCCGGAAGTTATTGCTAAATACGCAGGCTCTGTTGCTGTAGAATGTTTTGGAATTGTAGGTATGGCTGCCGTGAACATGAAAGATGGTCTTGTGCGGCTGTTAAAAAGAGAAAGTCTGACCCATGGGATCCATGTGGATATTTCAGATGACAATATCCTGGTTCTGGATTTCCATGTGATCGTTGCATATGGAGTAAATATTCTTTCTGTTTCTGATAATTTGATGAACAACGTCAAATATAAAGTGGAAGAATTCACCGGGATGACCGTAGATAAGATCAACATCTTCGTTGAAGGTGTCAGAGTGATAGATTAAGGAGGATATTTGCTGTGGCAACAAAAACGATCAATGCAGAGCTGCTCGCAAAAATGTTTCTGGCGGGAGCGGCAAATCTGGAGGCAAAAAAAGAATTCATCAATGAACTGAATGTATTCCCTGTACCGGATGGAGATACAGGAACGAATATGACTTTGACGATCATGTCAGCTGCAAAGGAAGTCAGCGCCATGGAGAGACCGGATATGGAATCTCTGGCAAAAGCGATTTCTTCCGGTTCTCTTCGAGGAGCCAGAGGAAACTCGGGAGTAATCCTTTCTCAGCTTCTGAGAGGATTTACAAAGACGATCCGGGAAGAAAAAGAGATCGATACGATTGTACTTGCACAGGCATGTGAGCGTGCAAGAGCAACTGCTTACAAGGCGGTCATGAAACCGAAAGAAGGTACGATCCTGACAGTTGCAAAAGGAATCGCTCAGAAAGCAGCTGAGATGGCAGAGGTGACAGATGATCTGGAAGAGTTTTTGCCGGCAGTTCTGGCATATGCCAAAGAAGTGCTGGATCAGACACCGGAGATGCTTCCTGTACTGAAAGAAGCCGGCGTAGTGGATTCCGGCGGACAGGGACTTCTGGAAGTGTTACATGGCGCCTATGATGCATTTCTTGGCAAAGAGATCGATTACAGTGCGATCGAAGCAAGTGCAGGAACAAAGATGACCAAAGCAGGTGCGCAGGCTGAAGCGGACATCAAGTTCGGATATTGTACAGAATTTATCATTATGACAGATAAGGCCTTTACAGAAGCAGATGAAATGGAGTTTAAATCCTACCTGGAGTCCATTGGAGATTCCATCGTATGTGTGGCGGATGAAGACATTGTGAAGATCCACGTTCATACAAATCATCCGGGACTGGCCTTTGAAAAAGGACTCACATACGGACAGTTGTCCCGTATGAAGGTTGACAACATGAGAGAAGAGCATCAGGAAAAGCTGATCCGTGATGCGGAAAAAGTTGCAGCAGAACAGGCGAAAAAAGCGCCTCGCAAGCCGGTTGGGTTTATTGCAGTATCCATCGGAGAAGGGATGAACGAGATTTTCAGAGAACTTGGTGTGGATTATCTGATCGAAGGAGGTCAGACGATGAACCCAAGTACAGAGGATATGCTCACTGCGATCGATGCGGTCAATGCAGATCACATCTTCATTCTGCCAAACAACAAGAACATTGTCCTGGCAGCAAATCAGGCAAAAGATCTGACAAAGGACAAGGATATCATCGTGATTCCGACAAAGACAGTTCCACAGGGAATTACAGCGATCATCAACTATATGCCGGAAGAGGACGTCGATACCAACATGGAGACCATGCTGGAAGAGATCAAGAATGTAAAGACAGGGCAGGTTACGTACGCTGTGCGTGATACCCATATTGACGATAAAGAAATCCATGAAGGAGATATCATGGGAATCGGTGATGCCGGAATCCTTTCTGTCGGTCAGTCTGTAGAGCAGACGACAAAAGAGATGCTTTCTCAGCTTGTGGATGATGATACAGAACTGATCAGTCTGTATTACGGACAGGATGTTCTGGAAGAAGATGCAGAGCGTTTTGCAGGCGAGATTGAAGAGATCTATCCGGATGTAGATGTTGATTTCCACTGCGGCGGACAGCCGATCTACTACTACGTATTATCTGTAGAATAGGAAGTTGTTTCATTTATGAGAGAATCTGAAAGAATCAGCGTCTTAAAAGGCGTTGGTGAAAAAACAGAACAATTATTTATAAAAGCAGGTGTCCATACCATTGGGGACCTGCTTGCGTATTATCCGAGGACCTATGATATCTATGAAGATCCGATTTCCATTGGAGAGATCCAGGAGGGAAAGACAGTCACTGTCACCGGCGCGATCTTCGGGAGGATCCAGGTCAGTCAGAATAAAAAAATGCAGATCACCACACTCTATCTGAAAGACATGACCGGCACTTTGAAAGTGATCTGGTTTCGGATGCCGTTTCTTCGCAATACACTGGGACGGGGAGGCGTGATCACTCTGCGCGGAAGGATTGTGCGCAAAAAGGACGCACTGGTGATGGAGCATCCGGAGATTTTCTATCCCAGTGCCTCTTACGAGGAAAAAAGAAATACAATGCAGCCCGTTTATGCCCTGACGGCAGGACTGACCAATAATGCGGTAAAAAAAGCGGTCGCTCAGGCATTGGAGCAGGTGGAAGGAATCCGGGAATTTCTTCCGGAAGAGCTGATCTGCCGATATCACCTTCTGGATCGAAGAACTGCAATGGAAGGAATCCATTTTCCAGAGACAAAAGAAGAATTCTATGAGGCAAGAAAGCGCTTTGTATTTGAAGAATTTTTGATTTTCGTGCTTTCCCTGCGAATGATCAAGGAACGGGAAGACCGTGCCAAGAATCATTATGGATTCTGTGATCAGCCGAAGGTGGACGAATTTCTTTACGCACTTCCCTATGAACTGACAGGCGCACAGAAGAAAGTATGGCAGGAGATTTTGCGGGATATCTCCGGAGAATCTGTCATGTCAAGGCTGGTACAGGGTGATGTGGGATCCGGAAAAACGATTGTGGCACTTCTTGCTTTGATGTATACCGGCTTAAATGGATATCAGAGCGCGATGATGGCACCCACAGAAGTGCTTGCCAGACAACATTATGAAAATATCAGCGGAATGCTGGAAGCATACGGAATCCCGTTGAAAACGGAGCTCCTTACCGGTTCCATGACAGCAAAGGCAAAACGGGAGGCTTATGCCAGAATTGAAGCGGGAGAGGCAGATATTGTGATCGGAACTCATGCACTGATTCAAGAAAAAGTGCAGTATCAGAATCTGGCGCTGGTGGTAACAGATGAGCAGCATCGTTTTGGAGTCAAACAAAGAGAGACGCTGGCAGGAAAAGGAGTGTTGCCTCACATTCTGGTCATGAGCGCCACCCCGATCCCGCGGACACTGGCAATCATCCTCTACGGAGATCTGGATATTTCAGTCATCGATGAATTGCCGAAAAACAGACTTCCGATCAAAAATTGTGTGGTGGATACCGGATATCGGAATACAGCGTATACATTTATGAAAAAGCAAGTGCAATCAGGCAGACAGTGTTATGTGATCTGTCCGATGGTCGAGGAGAGTGAAGCGCTGGAAGCAGAAAATGTAACCGATTATTCCCAGATGCTTCAGGATATCATGGGTGAGTCTGTCAAAGTAGGGTGTCTTCACGGAAAAATGAAGCAGGCACAAAAAGATGAGATCATGGAAGCATTCGGGAAAAATGAGATCCAGATCCTTGTATCCACGACGGTGATCGAAGTCGGGATTGATGTTCCGAATGCAACAGTTATGATGATCGAAAATGCAGAACGTTTTGGCCTCGCTCAGCTTCATCAGCTCCGCGGCCGGGTAGGAAGAGGAGGACATCAGTCCTACTGTATTTTTATGAGTCCTTCCAAATCAAAAGAAACAAAAGAGCGTCTGGGTATCCTCAATCAGTCCAATGACGGATTTTTTATCGCGGGAGAAGATTTAAGACTTCGGGGACCGGGCGATCTCTTTGGAATCCGGCAGAGCGGTCTGATGGATTTTAAACTGGGAGATGTGTTCCAGGATTCTCTGATCCTAAAACAAGCTGCCGAAGCTGCAGGAGAACTGCTGCGGACGGATCCCGGACTGAAATCAGAAAGAAACCGGCGGCTGGCCGATCGCTTAAAACACTATCTGTCAGATGTGATGTTAGAAATGACACTTTAAAAATACCAGAACTTACCAGATTAAAAATAAAATTCCTCCATATACTATGGATGTAACACAAGCGAACGGAATGCAGACACATGAGACGAGCCGCATCACAATGCAGCAACTTTCATGTCGATGCGGCCCGGGCTTAGGTTATAAAACTACAAAAAGAGGTAACAAAAGAAGTTACGAAAAGGAGGAAATTATCATGGCAAGTCGTTCATCTAATCGAGCAGCAGTACCAGAAGCAAAGGGAGCACTGGACAAATTCAAATACGAGGTAGCAAGCGAGCTTGGAGTACCGCTGTCAGACGGTTACAACGGAGACTTAACTTCCAAACAGAACGGATCTGTAGGTGGTTATATGGTAAAGAAAATGATCGAGCAGCAGGAAAAACAGATGGCCGGTAAATAAGCAGTCACTGTTGCCAATGCGAAATCAGGCGGAAAAAAGCACTTGGGATTGACCTGAGTGCTTTTTTCTGCTAAAATTCAGCATAGTTGAGAAAGTGGAGGTGCGCAATGAGAGTGATCGCAGGAACTGCAAAGAGACTGCAGTTAAAAACTTTGGACGGAATGGAGACCAGACCAACAACAGACAGGATCAAAGAGACACTGTTCAATATGATCGCGCCGTCTGTTTTCGGAAGCGTTTTTCTGGACTTGTTTGCCGGAAGTGGCGGAATTGGCATCGAGGCATTGAGCAGAGGCGCCAAAGAGGCTGTTTTTGTCGAAAAGAATCCAAAAGCGATGGCCTGTGTCAAAGAAAATTTAAACTATACAAAGCTTTCTGAGAAAGCGATGACCATGACGAAAGATGTTCTGACAGCTCTGTATCAGCTGGAAGGCGAGAAAGTGTTTGATTTTGTATTTATGGATCCTCCGTATGATCAGGATCTGGAGAGACAGGTTCTTACGTATCTGTCCGGTTCCGAACTGATTTATGAGGATACCGTGATCATTGTGGAAGCATCAAAGCATACGGACTTTTCTTATCTGGAAGATTTGGGCTTCACACTGATCAAAGAGAAAGAATACAAGACGAACAAGCATGTTTTCATTGAGAAAGCTGGAAAGGAAATGATATGTTAAGAGCCATTTATCCGGGCAGTTTTGACCCTGTTACATACGGACATTTAGATATTATCCGCAGATCCTGTAAAATTGTGGATGAACTGGTTGTCGGTGTGCTGAATAATAATGCGAAAATGCCGTTGTTTTCTGTAGAAGAACGTGTTAAAATGTTAGAGGAAGCGACCAAAGATCTGACAAATGTCAGAATTGTTCCATTTCACGGACTTTTGATAGATTTTGCCCGTCAGATGGATGCCTTTGTGATCATCAGAGGACTTCGGGCAATTACAGATTTTGAATATGAATTGCAGATGTCGCAGACGAACCATAAACTGGAGCCGGATCTGGAGACGATGTTTCTGACTACCAGTATCGAATATTCTTACTTAAGCTCTACAACCGTCAGGGAGATTGCCGCTTATGGGGGAGATGTATCACAGTTTGTGCCAGAAGCGGTAGCAGGAGAGTTGGAAGCGAAGATGAAAGCAAAAAGGAGAGTGTAACTATGAGCAGCCGTATTGAACAGATTATTGAGGAGATTGAAGAGTACATTGACAAAGATTGTAAGTTTCAGCCGTTATCCTCGACAAAGATTATTGTAAATAAAGAACATCTGGATGAGCTTTTGAGAGAACTCAGAATGAAGACTCCGGATGAGATCAAGAGATATCAGAAGATCATCAGCAACCGGGATGCGATCCTTGCGGATGCAAAAGCAAAAGCCGATGCGATGATCGAAGAAGCACAGGTACAGACAACAGAGCTTGTCAGTGAGCATGAGATCATGCAGCAGGCATATGCACAGGCAAATGAGATCGTGACACAGGCGACCGCACAGGCTCAGGAGATCATCGACAATGCAACAATGGATGCAAATGAGATCCGTATGGGTGCGATCCAGTATACCGATGATCTGCTTGCCAATGCAGAGAGTATTATCGGTCATACATTAGACAGCTATACGACAAAATATGACGGACTGATCAACTCCCTTCAGGAGTGTTATGATGTTGTCCGCACGAATCGTGCAGAATTAGAGTCTCCGACTCCGGAAGAAGGACAGGAGTTCTCAGGCGAAGCATAAAAGATATAAGATGCCAAGCAGGCTGGTTACCAGAGCGGTAGCCAGCTTTTGTGTTATGTAGGGAAAGATTGAAAAACCGGCTTTTTGTATCATGCACTGTGTCTGGGCGGCAGCGCATATGCCTCCGAATGCTGTCAGAGAGAGCGCCAAAATGTATTTTACAGGAAAAGAAACGGCAGACATTCCAATCAACTGAATCCCGTTTGTGATTTCCAAAACCGGCAGAAGAATTTGAACCGCCGGAAAGCAGGATGCCAGGTTTTCTGACAGTGCGATCAACACGGAGAAAAGAATCATATAGCCCCCCACTTTTGTGATTGCTTCAAAGCTGTCCATAATGCAGTGATCCAAAATGTCAAAGGACCAGAACGTATTTTTCTGCCAGCCTGAATCCGGAGCCTGAAATGCCTGTTTTCCCTTCAAATACGTTCTTCTCGTAAAAAAGCTGACCAGAATGGGCGCAGCTGTCAGGATCAGGATGGACGGAATCATCAGTTCGCTTTTTCCCAGTGTTTTCCAGACTACAAAATTGAAAATAAAGACCGGACTTGTATTGTTGCAAAAGGAGAGTAGATACGCTCCTTCCTGCGGTGAAATCTGTTTTGTATGTGTCAGGTCTGCGGAAATTTTGGCGCCCATAGGATATCCGCAGAGAAAGCCTGCAATGATCGCAAAGCTTCCGTTTGGAGAGACCCGGAAGATTTTGTTCAGAAGAGGGCCGAACAGGCGGGCAATCAGACGGATGCAGTTGGTGGACATCAGCAGGTTTGTGATGATCAAAAAGGGAAACAGTGTGGGAAAGACTGTATGAAACCATAGCAGCAGACCTTTGCTGGCTCCATTAAATACATCTTTTGGAAATAAAAGCATAAAGGCAAAACAGATCAGAACTCCGATTCCGGCCAGATTTTTTCTCATAGGAAAACTCCGATTCACTTGTTGTTATATGTATATGACGATATGGGACATTTATCAGTGGAAAGTTTTAGAAGAAACCGGCATACGATAATTTGAAACATCCAACGGGAGAAAGTTCTATGCGTCACAGATATATCAGCTATTTTGCGGGAATTTTTCTTCTGGCATTTTTTGCCGTATTAAATACCGGGGTTTTGATTTCTGTCAGTGGATTTCAGAGACTTCAAAAACCGGTGGTATCTCAGCCTGATTTTCGCAGGCAGCCTGTTTCTGAAACCATGCAGGTTTATTTGAAACAGGCTACAGATCCGGGACGGGACGTGGGACTCTACTGGATGGCAACAGACTTTGAAAACCGCAGATTTCCAGGAAAAGTCTCACCTTCCGGATTTCAGAAGCTGTACCGCCAATGGCGAAACCAAACGGGCTGGGATGCTTATGTGCAATCATGCAGGGCAATCTGGAATGATGTAAAATATTTCCCCATCCCGCAGTCTCTGGATGATACCGAGGATAAGATTTCTTATGTTGATTCCTGGATGTTTGAACGAAATTACGGAGGAAAACGGGGGCATGAGGGAACAGATATTATGGCAGAGAAAAATACGCCCGGGTATTATCCTGTTGTAAGCATGACGGATGGTGTCGTAACCGAAAAAGGCTGGCTGGAAAAGGGCGGCTGGAGGATTGGGATCACGGCACCGACGGGAGCGTATTTTTATTATGCACATCTGGATTCTTATGCGGAGCTTGAGAAGGGAGATCCGGTAAAGGCAGGAGATCTGCTCGGCTATATGGGGGACAGCGGATATGGAGAGGAGGGAACAACGGGGGAGTTTCCGGTGCATCTCCACCTTGGAATTTATCTGAAAGAAGGAACGGAAGAAATCAGTGTAAATCCGTATCCGGTGCTGCGGTATGCAGAAAATGCCAGAATAAAATGTGTGTATTCCAGGTAGTCTTACTATAGGAATTATGGTATAATCATGTTCATGTGGAGGAATGAATATGAATTTACCAAATACATTTGAAGAAAAGATGAAACACCTTTTGGGTGAAGAATATGAGGATTATTTAAAATGCTATGAGGAGCCGCGTCATTACGGACTCCGTGTTAATACAAACAAAATTTCCGTGGAGGATTTCTTGAAAATCGCTCCATGGCCGCTGCGTCCGGTTCCATGGATCTCAAATGGATTTTATTATGACGGAGATCAGATCCAGCCGGCAAAGCATCCGTACTATTTTGCAGGACTGTATTATCTGCAGGAGCCAAGCGCGATGACACCGGCAGACCGGCTTTTGATCGAGCCGGGAGACCGGGTGCTGGATGTATGTGCCGCTCCCGGAGGAAAGGCGACAGAGCTTGGGGCAAAGTTACAGGGAAAAGGAGTTCTGATGGCAAATGACATCAGCAATTCCAGAGCCAAAGGTCTGCTGAAGAATATTGAATTATTCGGAATCGGAAATATGCTGGTGCTCAGCGAAGAGCCGGGCAAGCTGACCGAGTATTTTCCGGAATATTTTGACAAGATCCTGATCGATGCTCCGTGTTCCGGAGAAGGAATGTTTCGAAAAGATAAAAAGATGGTCAAAGCATGGGAAGAGCATGGTCCGGAGTTTTTCTCAAAAATTCAGCGAAGTATCATCACGCAGGCGGCATCCATGCTGCGTCCGGGTGGAATGATGCTGTACTCTACCTGTACCTTTGATCCGTCAGAGAATGAGCAGACCATCGAATATCTGCTGGAAGAATATCCGGAGTTTGAGATTTGTGAGATGGCAGGATATGAAGGCTTTGCACCGGGAATGCCGGAAGTGACAGACAGCAAAAACCCAAATCTTGCAAAGACAGTCCGGATTTTTCCGCATCGAATGGAAGGGGAAGGACATTATCTTGCACTGTTGAAAAAGGGGGAAGGCTCTCCGATTGCTCTGAAAGAAAAGGATTCTAAAAAAGGCGGAAAACTGCCGGAAGAGCTGGAAGAGTTTTTCCGGAACGTTTCCTGGAAACCGGAAGCATCAAGACTGGATATCCATGGAGAGAGAGTCTACTATATGCCGAAGGGACTTCCAAAGCTGAACGGTGTCCGCTTTTTAAGAACCGGATTGCTGCTCGGAGAACTTAAGAAAAAGCGGTTTGAACCGAGTCAGGCGTTTGCAATGTCACTGAAAAAAGAAGAGTATGCCAATATTCTGGATTTGTCCGTACAGGATGAACGTGTGATCAAATATTTAAAAGGAGAGACTCTGGATGTAGAAGATCTTGTCTCCCGCAAGGAGAAAGGATGGTATCTGGTCTGTGTGGACGGATATCCGCTCGGATTCGGAAAACTGGCAAACCAGACGCTGAAAAACAAATATCTGCCGGGCTGGCGCTGGCAGTCATAAGGATGAAAAGAGATGAAGATAAGACTGGATAAATATCTCGCAGATATGGGAGTGGGCACAAGAACAGAAGTAAAGCGGGCGATTTCCAAAGGCAGAGTGTCTGTGGATGGCGCTTGTGTGAAAAAGCCGGAAACAAAGATCGATACCGAAGAGACAACCGTTGTATTCGACGGTCAGACCGTCGGCTACACAAAAAAAGAATATTATATGCTGCACAAGCCCGCCGGGGTGATTTCGGCAACAGAGGATGCCAGAGAAAAGACGGTGATCGACCTGATTGTTTCCCGCAAAAGAAAGGATCTGTTTCCGGTAGGACGTCTGGATAAAGATACCGAAGGGTTGCTGCTGATCACCAATGACGGGGAACTGGCGCATCGGCTGCTTTCCCCGAAAAAGCATGTAGATAAGACGTATTATGCGAAAGTGCAGGGGATCGTTACGCAGGAAGATGTCCGTAAATTTGCAGAAGGCGTGGATATCCATGAGAAAAAGCTGACTGCTCCTGCAGTGTTGGAGGTAGTAAAGTCGGGAGAAGTTTCAGAGATTCTTCTGACGATCTGCGAAGGGAAGTTTCATCAGGTGAAGCGGATGTTTGAAGCAGTCGGTAAGAAAGTCATTTATCTGAAGAGGCTCAGTATGGGACCGCTTCAGCTGGATGAAACTTTGATGCCCGGCGAATACCGGGAATTGACAGAGAAAGAGAAGGGTACACTATGCTCAGTGGAAAAAAAGCAGTAATTTTTGATATGGATGGGACGCTGACGGATTCCATGTGGATCTGGCCGGAAGTGGACCGGATCTTTTTAAAGAAATACCATCTGACCCCGCCGCCCGGATTCGCCAAGGCATTGGAGGGAAAAAGCTACACAGAGACCGCACAGTATTTTCTGGATGTATTTCCAGAGCTCTCCTGTTCACTGGAAGATGTGCAAAAGGAGTGGATCGATATGACACTGCATCTGTATCAGACCCAAGTGGAGCTAAAGCCGGGGGCAAAAGGATTTCTGGAATTTTTAAAACAGGAGCAGATCCTGATGGGAATTGCTACGAGCAATGCAAAGGAGCTGGCTCTTGCCGCTCTGGACGCGCTGCAGATCCGGGAGTATTTTTCTTCTGTACGCACCGGATGTGAAGTGAAAAAAGGAAAGCCTGCACCGGATGTTTATCTGAAAGTGGCAGAGGACCTCGGTGTACAGCCGGAAGAGTGTCTGGTATTTGAAGATGTTCCAAAGGGGATCGAAGCCGGGCGCAATGCGGGAATGACAGTGTGTGCAGTGGATGATGCATTCTCGGCAAGTGATGAAAAAGAGAAAAAAGAAAAGGCGGACTATTTTATCCGCAGTTATGATGAGATCCAAGCAAAAACATATGAAAGATGTGGAGTATAAATACATGAGAGAAAGGTTTTTACCAATTTGCAGACAGGATATGAAAGACAGAGGATGGGACCGGGTTGATTTTGTCTATATTACCGGAGATGCGTATGTCGATCATCCGTCTTTTGGTCCTGCCGTGATCACAAGACTTCTGGAATCCAGAGGCTATCGGATCGGGATCATTTCCCAGCCGGACTGGAAGGACAAAGACAGTGTGACCATATACGGAGAGCCAAGGCTTGCATTTTTAGTATCTGCCGGCAATATGGATTCCATGGTGAATCACTATTCTGTCTCCAAAAAGCGCAGAAAATCCGATGCCTATACGCCCGGAGGCGTGATGGGCAGGCGTCCGGATTATGCAACCGTGGTCTATGGAAACCTGATCCGTCAGACCTACAAACAGACGCCGGTTATTCTCGGCGGAATTGAAGCGAGCCTTCGAAGGCTTGCACACTATGATTACTGGTCTGACCGGCTGAAACGTTCCGTCCTTCTGGACTCCGGAGCAGATATGATTTCCTACGGGATGGGTGAACACTCGATCGTAGAGATTGCGGAAGCCCTGGATGCAGGAATTGCCGTGTCAGATATCACTTACATCAGCGGGACAACAGTCAAGACAAAATCTCTGGATTCGGTTTATGATGCCGTGATGCTTCCGTCTTTTGAAGAATTAAAAGCGGACAGGCTTTCTTATGCCAGAAGTTTTTACACCCAGTACTGTAATACGGATCCATTTTCCGGAAAACGTCTGGTCGAACCGTATTCCGAACATTTATATGTGGTACAGAACCCTCCGGCAAAACCGCTGACACAGATGGAGATGGATGATGTCTATGCACTGCCGTTTACCCGCTGTGCCCATCCGGATTATGAAAAACTGGGAGGAGTTCCGGCGACCGCAGAGATCAAGTTCAGTCTGATCAGCAACAGGGGCTGTTTTGGCGGATGCAGCTTCTGCGCACTGACCTTCCACCAGGGGCGGATCGTACAGACACGAAGTCACGAATCTCTGCTGCAGGAGGCAAAGGAGATCACGCAGGATCCTGATTTTAAGGGATATATCCATGATGTGGGCGGACCGACTGCAAATTTCCGGCATCCATCCTGTGAAAAGCAGATGACCAAAGGCGTGTGTAAGACAAAGCAGTGTCTGTTCCCGACACCTTGCAAAAACCTGAATGCAGATCACAAAGACTATGTAGCACTTCTGCGAAAGCTGAGAAAAGTTCCGAAAGTGAAGAAAGTCTTTATCCGTTCCGGAATTCGTTTCGACTATCTGCTGGCGGACGCAGATGATACGTTTTTGAAAGAATTATGTGAGTATCATGTCAGCGGACAGTTAAAGGTGGCACCGGAACACGTTTCAGATCCGGTTCTTTCTATGATGGGAAAACCGGCCAACAATGTGTATGAGACCTTTACGAAAAAGTTTTATGCCATGAACCAGAAAATCGGAAAAGAGCAATATCTGGTGCCGTATCTGATGTCCTCTCATCCGGGATCGACGTTAAAAGAAGCAGTGGAACTGGCAGAATACTGCAGAGATCTTGGATATATGCCGGAGCAGGTGCAGGATTTCTATCCGACTCCGTCTACAATTTCTACCTGTATGTACTATACCGGTGTGGATCCGCGGACAATGAAACCGGTCTATGTTCCGAAAAATCCGCATGAGAAAGCCCTGCAGAGAGCGTTGATCCAGTATCGGAATCCGGAAAACTATGATCTGGTTGCAGAGGCGCTGAAAAAAGCCGGCAGAACAGATCTGATCGGATTTGAAAAGAATTGTCTGATCCGCCCGCGCAGATTGAAAAAGGAACAGCCTGTCAAAACGGGCAGACCAAAACAGAAGAAAAAGACCATACGGAATGTACAGAAAAAGAAGACAGAAAAGAGGCGTGGAAGATGAAAATTGCAGTGATCACCGGGGCATCCTCCGGTATGGGGCGGGAGTTTGTCCGCCAGATTCCGCATTTCTATATGAACCTGGATGAATTGTGGATCATTTCACGCAGAAAAGACCGACTGGAAGCGATCGCGAAGACCTGTTCGGTTCCGGTCCGCATCTTTGCAGGAGATTTGACAGATCCGATGTTTCTTCAAACGGTCAAAGATACACTGCAGCGTCTAAGACCCGATATCCGGATGCTGGTGAATGCAGCAGGCTTCGGAAAAAGCGGTACTGTTTTGGATATCGCAAAAGAAGAGTGGCCCGCACAAAGTGAGATGGTGCGTCTCAACTGCGAGGCATTGACAAACATGACGCTTTTGTGTGCGCCCTATCTGTCACAAGGAAGTCGGATCCTGCAGATTGCATCTGCTGCGGCATTTGCTCCGCAGCCCCAGTTTGCGGTTTATGCAGCCACCAAATCTTATGTACTCAGCTTTTCCAGAGCTCTTGGCGCAGAGTGGAAGAAAAAAGGAATCTATGTCACTGCAGTCTGCCCGGGACCTGTGGACACAGAATTTTTTGAGCGGTGCGGGCAACCTGAAAATCCGCTCAAAAAAATGACAATGGCAAAGGCTCCAAACGTAGTAAAACAGGCACTTCTGGATGCGAGACGAAAAAAAGCAGTCTCAATCTTCGGGTTCTGGATGAGGGCACTGTACATACTGGTCAGGATCGTTCCGGTCAGTTGGATTTTAAACGTACAGACCATTGGAAAAAAGTAGGAGAGAAGAACAAATGAAGCGAATCGAAAAAGGAACTCCAGGTTATCTGGATTATAAGAAAAAAGTAGAAATCATCCGGACTGTGATTTATTTTCTGCTCGTAGCTGCCATTTTTACACTGGGCTACGTACAGACAAAAACAAGAAGCAATCTTCTGACAGTGGTGGCAATTCTTGGCTGTCTTCCTGCCGCAAAAGCGCTGGTGGGAGTTATCACCAGGTTTCCTTATGCTTCTGTAGATCAGAAGCTGGTTCATGAGGTTGATACAAAAGCACCGCATACGACCAGAGTATACGATCTTGTCCTGACAACCCGTGAAAAAATCATGCCGGTGGAGTGTGTGGTGATCTCCAACGGAACGGTATTTGGATACACAGACAGCAAAAAGGTCGATTTAAACGTCCTTTCCAAACATATCAGGGATATGATGACGCAGAATCGTCTTTCGTATTCCACTGTGAAATTTTATCAGGATTATAAGGTTTTTCTCTCCAGGATCGAAGGACTGGAATCGATCGCCATGGTAGAAAATGCCAAAATAAACGGAGAGGAAGAAGCGCAGACCAGACAGCTTCTTTTAAACCTCTCCATGTAATGAGGAGTTACAAAACATGCAGGAAATCAAGATTACAGAACAGGAAGCCGGGCAGCGGTTTGACAAGCTGCTTTGCAAATACTTAAATAAAGCCCCGAAGAGTTTTTTGTACAAAATGCTCCGGAAAAAAAATATTACGCTGAACGGGAAAAAGGCGTCCGGCAATGAAAAGCTGGCAAAGGGCGACTGTGTAAAATTATTTTTATCAGATGAAACGATCCAAAAATTTTCGGAAGCGTTTTCCGGCTATACAAATGTCAGTCTGGACATTCTCTATGAGGATGCGGATATTATTCTGATCAATAAGCCTGTGGGGATGCTCTCCCAGAAAGCAGCAAGGTCAGACGAGTCTTTGGTGGAGCATCTGATTTCTTATCTGATCCAGAGCCATGCACTGACAGAGGAGGATCTCCGGACATTCAGACCTTCCATCTGCAACCGTCTGGACCGCAATACAAGCGGAATTGTAGCGGCAGGGAAAAGCATGGCAGGACTGCAGTCACTCAGCCAGATGTTTCATGATCGCACCATTGGAAAATATTATCTCTGCCTGACAGCGGGAATCATCGAAAAACCGAGCCGGGTAGAAGGATGGCTTTTTAAGGACGAGCGCACCAACAAAGTAGAAATACTGTTTCAGGAAAGACCTGGAAGTGCACGGATCATCACCGAATACCGTCCGATAAAGTCCCATGACGGTGTAACGCTTTTAGAAGTGCATCTGATCACCGGAAAGACCCACCAGATCCGTGCCCATCTGGCTTCGGTCGGACATCCGCTGATTGGAGACCACAAATACGGAGCATCGCAGATCAACCGGGAATACGAGCAGAAATATCACTTGCAGTCACAGCTTCTTCATGCTGCCAGACTGCAGTTTCCGGTATGTACGCAAACCTTATGCAACGTATCCAAGAAAGAGTTTACAGCGCCGCTTCCGAAACAGTTTTACAGGATTGCAGCCGAAAAAGGGGTGTTGTAATGGGAACCTGGAATTCAAGGGGACTTCGTGGTTCTACCCTGGAAGATATGATCAATTACACAAATACCCGGTATGAAGAAATGGGACTGGCGCTGATCCAGAAGGTGCCGACCCCGATCACTCCGGTTCGGATTGACAAGGAACGGCGTCATATCACACTTGCCTATTTTGACAAGGTCAGCACCGTGGATTATATCGGAGCTGTTCAGGGAATTCCCATTTGTTTTGACGCAAAAGAGTGTGCCGCAGATACATTTCCGCTTCAGAATGTTCACGAGCATCAGGTTTCTTTTATGGAGAAGTATGAAAAACAGCAGGGGATTTCTTTTCTGATTATTTATTACAGTCAGAAAGAAACGTTGTATTACATGAGATTTGAAGAACTTTTGAAATTCTGGAAACGGGCACAGTCCGGCGGGCGCAAAAGTATCCGGTTTGAAGAACTTTCCCCGGAATATTTTATGGCTTTGAAAAATCATTGTTTTGTCCCGTATCTGGATTATATTCAAAAAGATTTGGATGACAGGGATTGACAGAAGAAATGAAAGTTCGTATAATTACAGAATGATTTAATGTATTAGCATAGTAAAGTGAAAGGGTGTTATGAATTATGGAACAAAAGTTACATACTCCCGAAGGAGTTCGAGATATTTACAGTAATGAATGCAGAGCAAAGCTGGCAGTACAGGATAAACTTCATCAGGTGCTGCATCTTTACGGATATCAGGATATTCAGACTCCGACTTTTGAATATTTTGATGTGTTCCGCAAAGAGATCGGAACGATTTCATCCAGAGAGCTGTATAAGTTTTTTGACCGGGAGGGGGATACACTGGCACTTCGGCCGGATATCACTCCTTCGATCGCAAGAGCGGCAGCAACCCTGTTTGAGACCGAAGACTTTCCGATCCGTCTTTGTTATGTGGGAAGTACCTTTATCAATCACAGCAGTTATCAGGGACGCTTAAAAGAGAGTACACAGCTTGGTGCTGAGCTGATCGGAATCGATTCTGTGGAAGCAGATGCCGAGATGATCGCCATGGTCGTAGATGGTCTGAAAAAAGTAGGACTCAAAGAATTTCAGGTGAATATCGGGCATGTGGATTTCCTGCAGAGCCTCATGGAAGCTACAGGACTTTCAAAAGAGCAGCAGGAAGAAATCTATAATCTGATCGCAAACCGGAATTTCTTTGGAGTCGAGGAACTCTTAGAGCAGGCGGATGCCTCCCCGGAATTAAAAGAGACGTTCCGTCTGCTTCCGGAGTTCGCAGGAGATGTGGATGTGCTGAAAAAGGCCGTTGAGCATGCACCTACCGATCAGGCAAAACAAGCGGTGGGACGGCTTTTGAAGATTTATAAACTGCTTGCATTGTATGGGGCTGATGATTATGTGACCTTTGATCTGAGTATGAGCGGTCATTATGGATACTATACCGGGATTGTATTTCGGGCCTATACTTACGGAACCGGTGATGCCATTGTGACAGGCGGACGTTATGACCATCTTCTGGAAAAGTTTGGAAAGCAGACGCCGTCGATCGGATTTGCCATTATCATTGATGAGCTGCAAAACGCTCTGTCCAGACAGAAGATCACTGTGGAGACCGGTCACAACAATCTCATCGTCTATACCGATGCCACAGAAAAATGGGCCATTGCACTGGCAAAAGATTTCCGTGAAAAAGGAAAATACATGGAACTTTTGAAACGGACTGAGGAAGATTCAAAAGAGACCTTTATCGCTTACGGAAAACGGACACATGCGGTCAGCATGCTGTATTTGAACGAGAATCTGACGATTGACATGGTAAACCTCTCTACCGGAGAAGAAAAGAAGGTAAATGCCAGAAAAAAAGCGAAAGCGAGGGAGAACAGATGAAATATTTAACCTTTGCCCTGACCAAGGGACGCCTGGCAAGTAAAACACTGGAGATGCTGGAACAGCTTGGAATCACCTGTGAAGAAATGAAAGAGAAGGATTCCAGAAAACTGGTGTTTGTCAATGAAGAATTAAAATTAAAGTTTTTCCTCGCAAAAGGGCCGGATGTTCCGACTTATGTCGAATATGGAGCAGCAGATATCGGAGTTGTCGGCAAAGATACGATCGTGGAAGAAGGACGCAACGTACATGAGGTACTGGATCTTGGATTCGGCTCCTGCAGAATGTGTGTATGCGGGCCACAGGATGCCAAAGAGCTTTTGGAGCATCGTGAGGTGATCCGCGTGGCAACCAAATACCCAAAGATCGCAAAGGACTATTTTTATAATAAGAAGCATCAGACCGTAGAGATCATCAAGATGAACGGCTCCATTGAGCTGGCACCGATCGTCGGGCTTTCTGAAGTGATCGTTGATATTGTGGAGACGGGATCCACCTTAAAGGAAAACGGACTGACGGTGCTTGAAGAAGTGTGTCCGCTTTCTGCGCGCATGATCGTAAATCCAGTCAGCATGCGGATGGAGAATGACCGGATCCGTGATCTGATTGGAAGGATCCGAAATCTTTTGGAGGGGGAAACAGTATGAGAATTGAACGATTAGATGAAACAACCAGAAAAAATCTGCTCGAAGATCTGCTCAAAAGAAGTCCCAACAGTTATGGAACGTATGAAGCAAGTGTCCGCGAGATTCTGGATGAAGTAAAAAACAGACGTGACGAAGCCGTGTTCGCTTATACGGAAAAATTTGACGGTGCAGCACTTAATGCGGATAATATTCAGGTAACAGAAGAAGAGATTCAAAAAGCCTATTCCCAGGTGGATTCCTCTCTTCTGAATGTCATCCGAAAATCACTGAAAAATATCGAATCCTATCATGCAAAACAGATGCAGTACAGTTGGTTTGACAGCAAACCGGACGGTACGATCCTAGGACAGAAAGTGACGCCGCTTCAAAGGGTTGGTGTGTATGTACCGGGAGGAAAGGCTGTTTATCCGTCTTCTGTTCTGATGAATATCGTTCCCGCAAAAGTGGCTGGTGTGGATGAGATCATTATGGTCACGCCGCCGGGAAAAGACGGTAAAGTCAATCCGGCAACGCTGGTTGCGGCAAAGGAAGCGGGTGTGGATGCAGTCTATAAAGTGGGCGGTGCACAGGCAATCGCAGCACTTGCTTATGGAACCGAGAGCATCCCGAAAGTGGATAAGATCGTGGGACCGGGCAATATCTATGTAGCACTTGCCAAAAAAGCAGTGTACGGTCATGTCAGCATTGATTCGATCGCAGGACCGAGTGAGATCCTTGTTCTTGCAGATGAGACTGCCAATCCACGTTACGTGGCAGCGGATCTTCTGTCCCAGGCAGAACATGATGAGCTGGCATCTGCAATTCTTGTGACGACCAGTGAAGAACTGGCAGAAGAAGTATCCCGGGAAGTGGACGGATTTGTAAAAGAGCTCTCCAGAGGCGAGATCATTCAGAAATCTCTGGATAACTATGGGCATATTCTGATCGCCGAGACGCTGGATGACGCGATCGACGCTGCAAACGAAATCGCATCTGAGCATCTGGAAATCGTGACAAAAGATGCATTTACCGTGATGACCAAGATTCGCAATGCGGGTGCCATCTTTATCGGAGAATACAGCAGTGAGCCTCTTGGAGATTATTTTGCAGGACCAAATCATGTCCTTCCGACAAACGGGACTGCCAAATTCTTCTCTCCGTTGTCTGTAGATGACTTTTTGAAAAAATCCAGCATTATTTCTTACTCAAAAGAAGCACTGGAAGCCGTACATCAGGACATCGAGCAGTTTGCAAAAGCAGAACAGCTCACGGCACATGCAAACTCCATCCATGTCCGCTTTGAAAAGAGGGATTAAAAATGAAGCAGCGCGCAGCAACAATCGAACGAAAAACAAAAGAGACGGACATTTCTCTGACGATCAATCTGGATGGAACCGGGGAAAATGAGATTGCAACCGGAATTCCGTTTTTTGATCATATGCTGAATGGATTTGCCAGACATGGTCTGTTTGATCTGAAGGTGCACGTAACAGGAGATCTGGAGGTGGATTCCCATCATACGATCGAGGATACCGGCATTGTATTGGGGCAGGCAATCGCAGCAGCACTGGGAGAAAAGAAAGGAATCAAGCGTTACGGAAGCTTTCTGCTTCCGATGGACGAGACACTCGCCATGTGTGCAGTAGACTTATCCGGTCGCCCTTACCTGAATTATCAGGCAGAGTTTACAGTGGAAAAACTGGGAACTCTGGATACAGAAATGATCCGTGAATTCTTTTATGCAGTCTCTTACAGCGCAGCGATGAACCTGCATTTAAAGATCGTAGACGGAGGGAACAATCACCATATGGCAGAAGCCTTGTTCAAGGCATTTGGAAAGGCTCTGGATATGGCAACCATGGAGGAACCACGTATGAACGGGGTATGGTCTACGAAAGGCAGCTTATAAAGGAGAACAAAACGATGAGTTATAAAAGATTGATCCCCTGTATCTTTATTTACAAGGGAAAAGCAATAAAATGGTTTGATGATAAAGAAGTCGTCTCAGACGATGTGATCGGGCTTGCAAAGCAGTACTGTGACAAAGGGGCAGATGAGCTGATCGTATTCGATCTGTCCAATACGGATGACGAGCATGATGAAGCGATCGATCTGATGAAAAAAGTAAACCGTGCCATCAGTATTCCAATGGTTGCAGGCGGAAATGTACGCAGACAGGAAGACGTGAAAAAGATTCTGTACACCGGTGCAAAACGGGCAATCCTGAATTTTTCCAAACCGCTGTCGTTTGAACTGATCGAAGAAGTATCCAAACGATTTGGAAAAGAACGGATCGCAGTATCTTTAAATGATTTTGATGCTTTGTTCAAACAGCAGCATCTGATCGACAAATTCAGTTCCGAGATTATTTTCATGCATCGCCTGGATCTGCTTTCTGTGATGAATATCACAGAGATTCCGTGCGTTGTTCTGACTGATACAATGGAACAGGAAGAGATTTTAAAAATCTTAAAATGCAAGGGTGTCAAGGGCGTTTCCGGTATGCTGATCAGCGAACCTGCACTTGATATCGATGCATTCAAAAATCATTGCATTTCTGAAGGAATTCAGATGACTTCTCTGGAAAGTACGATGAGTTTTTCTGATTTCACGCTGAATACGGACGGACTTCTTCCAGTTGTTGTACAGGATTATAAGACCAACGAGGTTCTGATGATGGCCTACATGAATGAAGAAGCATTTGAGCATACACTCAAATCTGGAAAAATGACCTATTACAGCAGAAGCAGACAGTGCCGCTGGGTAAAAGGAGAAACCTCCGGACATTATCAGTATGTAAAGGCGCTGTCAGCCGACTGTGACAACGATACGTTGCTGGCCAAGGTAGAGCAGATCGGAGCGGCCTGCCATACCGGAAATCATACTTGCTTTTATCGGCAGATTGTAGGAAATGAGTACGATTCTAAAAATCCGCTTCAGGTTTTTGAATCTGTATATGCAACGATTGCAGACAGAAAGCAGCATCCGAAGGAAGGATCTTATACCAACTATCTGTTTGATAAGGGGATTGACAAGATTCTGAAAAAGGTGGGAGAAGAAGCAACAGAGATCGTGATCGCTGCCAAGAATCCGAACCCGGAAGAGATCAAATATGAGATTTCTGATTTTCTGTATCATGCCATGGTACTCATGGTGGAACGCGGTGTCACATGGGAAGATATCGTAAAAGAACTGGCAGACAGATAAGTTCTAGTTCTTAAAAAAAAGACATATGATGGGGGTAAGAAGCCCGTCATATGTCTTTTTTACAGGAGGAACCTTTATGAACGAATCAGAAGCACGCCGAAGAGAACTGCTCAGACAGACACGCAGACTTTATCATGAGACAGGCAGAAGCACGCCTGTGATTCATCCGAGATATGGAAATCTTACAACTTCTGTCACAGAGGACGATGCAGCAGAGGATCACTCTTTTTTGTTTCGTCTGGGACTTTCCATCCTTTGTTTTGCCTGTTTTGTCTGGATGGATTATGGCAAGATCGAGGTGGCAGAAGTCAACAGCGGCAGGATTTTAAATGGGATTGAGAAGCAGATTACACCGAAGGAAATGAAAGAAGAATTAATTCAGGTATGGAAAGCATTGTAGGAATGTGGTATTCTGTTACCGGAGGTTGAACTATGGCATACCAAAGAAGAAAAAGAAGATTTGACAGAAAAAAGGTCGTTCTGGTAGAACGAACGATCTGTATCCTGATTTTGCTCGCTTTGCTGGCACTTGCAGGACGGTGGATCGCAGGACAGCTGTCAAAAGAAGATTCGCAGAAAAAAAAGCAGACAAAGACGCAGACTGATAATACGGCTCAAAAGGAAGATAAAACTGAAGCGGAAAATACGCAGACTCCGGTCTATGATTTCGTATGCAGTGACGGCACCTTATCAGCAGAATTTCAGCAGACACTCTCTGATCGTGCAAAAGAAGATAAAAAAGTACAAAAGATTCTTGCAGATTCCCGCAATTATCCGGTGAGTATGCTGGAGCTTCTGGCAAAAAATGCAGAGACAACAGATTTCGTGGCAGATTATCCGGAGAAGAAAGATGAGGCACCTGCTGAATCCATCGGAGAAGTAAAAGAAGGTGAGATTCCGCTCTTGATCCAGTGGGATGAACGGTGGGGGTATATTCATTATGGAGATGGAATCATAGCGAACAGTGGATGTGGTCCGACAGCGCTTGCTATGGTAGCTGCAGGACTCACCGGAGATAACAGTATTACCCCGTATAAGATCGCATCCTATGCAGGCGCCAACGGATATTATGTGGCAGGCTCCGGAAGCAGCTGGAGTCTGATGACGGAAGCCGCTTTGAATTTTGGAGTAGCAGGAACAGAGATTGCATTGTCAGAAAGCTCTGTCACAGAAGAATTGAATGCAGGACATCCGATCATCTGCAGTATGAAGCAGGGCGATTTCACAACAGACGGACATTTTATCGTGCTGACAGGCATGGCAGACGGTAAGATTCAGGTGCATGATCCAAACAGTAAAGAACGAAGCAGCCGTACCTGGGATTATGCGACACTGGAACCACAGATTGAGAATTTGTGGAGTTTTACGAAATTATAATATTTTTTACGCAGGAGATGTAACAGCATGAAATTAAAAAACACAGTCCGGGAATTTGCAGTGATCACATTTGCCATGCTGATTGTATCGGCAGCCGTTTATTTTTTTATGGTTCCCAGTAAAATCGTCATGGGAAGTATTTCCGGTCTGGCGCTGGTATTTTCCCAGCTCACCGGGATTTCCATGTCGATCCTTACGTTCTTTCTAAATGCCATTTTGCTTGTGATCGGATTTTTGCTGATTGGGAAGGATTTTGGGGCGAAGACAATTTACACTTCGATCCTGCTTCCAATCTTTCTCTGGATCTTTGAACGATTGATTCCGGTCACAGAATCCGTTACAGGCAATCAGGTATTTGATCTTGTTACGTATACTCTGATCGTAGCGCTTGGACAGGCCATGTTGTTTCATGTCAATGCCTCTTCCGGCGGGTTAGATATTGTGGCAAAAATTCTCAATAAATTTGCACACATGGAACTTGGAAAAGCTGTCATGCTGTCCGGATTTGTAACAGCAATGACATCTATCCTGGTGTATGACGTACCGACACTCATTGTCAGTCTGCTTGGAACGTATGCAAACGGTATGGCTGTGGATTATTTTATTGATGGATTTAATAAGCGAAAACGGGTGTGCATCATTTCTGATGATTATAAGGAAATACAGAATTATATCATCCATGATCTGAAACGCGGTGCCACCCTCTATGTCGCCCAGGGCGCTTATGATGAAAAACACCGTACAGAACTTGTGACGATTCTTGCACAGCAGGAGTACCGGCTGCTTCTCAACTATCTGCACACCACAAAAAAGGACGTGTTTGTAACCGTTTCAACTGTCAATGAAGTGATCGGACAGTGGAATGCAAAGTAACAGGAAAACAAAAGCAAATCAATCCCCCACACCGAAATCGGTTTTTTCATACAGGACTTCCACAGACGGATCTTCCAGAAGGTCGGCATATTTTTGCATAAACCAGTCAACCAGTTCCTGATCCCGTTTGACGTCCGTGCTGTTGTTCGTAAACACATTGACAGTTCCCAATTCAAAATGTGTCTTTAACATCCGAATATCATAATCGATCATTTCTTTTGTCTGGCCTTTGATGCCGACCATCAGGCAGGGTGAATCAAAGTATTTGCGGACTTCTTCCGGAGAGTCAAAATCTGCATGCTTATTTAAATACTCCTCCCGGAAGGTTTTATCAAATGTTTCCACACCAATTTTAAAAGTAATGGGAATTCCCATATAATCCCGCATTTTCTGCAGATGTTTCCGGTACATCCAGTGGGATTCAAAAAACAGACGGTGGATCTGCTTTTCCGCAATAATTTCTTTGATCATTTTCAGAGTCTCTTCGGGAAGCTCAAAACAGCTTCCCGAATTGATGACTTCCAATACACCGAGTTCTCCGGTGACATGGGAGAGGACTTCCTGATTCAGAGCGTTCATTTCCTGAACATCCCGTGAATTATCCTCAATATAATCACAGAAACGGCATTTTCCCCAGGCACAGGGTCTGCCTTTTAACAGCACGATTTCCCGCGGATTTTTATTTGTAATCTTATTGTATCTTTCCATGAATATTCTCCTTACTTATTTACTGCTGCTTTAACGGAAGAAGGAAGCAGTGCCAGAAGTACGGCTGTCAGTGCCAGAACGATCGCTCTGTCTGCATAGTCGGTCAATCCCTGAACCATGCATACACTTGCAGTCAGCCCCAGACCAAGATGATGGAACAGCTGCACCAGAAGTGTAGATCCGGACGAGGTGATTCCACCGAATACGATTGCAGTAATAGAAGAGCTGACCAGCGTTCCCGGAATACTGATCATTCCGGCTCCAAACAGGATTTTTCCCAGATCTTTTCCGCCATGAGGCGGTATTTTCCGGAAAACAAAACCGGCCATACATCCGGTGATCATCTGGACCGGAAGGTAATAAAGCGCGTAAATATCAGTTGTCACGCCTCCGATCAGATTACTGACGATTCCGGGAATCATTCCATAAAAAGGTCCCATCACAGCGGCCGCAAACACCGTTCCAAAAGAATCCAGATAAATCGGAAGGCGAAGCAGCAGTGCGATCTGACCTCCGATCAGGTTGATCACCGAACAAAGGGCGAGGATACAAAGTTTATTGGTTGAAAATTTTCTCATAATACGTCTCCTTTCATGATCTGTTCCAGCATGGGCAGGCTTGTTTTGTCTGGTACACCAAGAACTCTGTCAAAAAACATCTGCATAAATGACAATGGAGATGTCCTGGTCAGAATATAGCTGTTTTTATGTCCTTTCCAGAAGTCAAATCTGTCTACAACGCTCTGTCCGATACACAGACCTTCCGTTGCAATTCTCGTACAGGCTTCCATTCCGCTGCAGAGAGTACGGTCGATAAAGTAAGCGACTGCAAGCGGATCATTGATGACACAGCCGATGATTCCTTCCTGTTTCCAGTGAAAATCAAAATAGAACCGGGTAATATTTCGGATACGTTCGCCCATCTGCGGATTCACACAACACATATATTCTAAAATGTCAGGAGTCAGGACGATTTTTCTTGTCACATCCAGTCCCACCATGTGAATCTGTTTGTCCTGTAAAACAGGCAGTTCTTCAAATGCACGATATACAATTTCTGCGGCATGCGGATCGCACCAGTAGTTGTACTCTGCGACCGGAGAGCAGTTTCCATGGCTCTGGCAGCTGCCGCCCATACTGATCAGTTCTCCAAGACCGGCAAGACTTTCAGGATCATTTTGAACCAGTCTGGCCAGGTTTGTCAGAGGTCCCAGAGCAATGATCGAAACCGGCTCCTCCTTTTGGGCAGCTTCATGCAGTGTACGGGCAAGAAAGCCCACACCATCCGTATTGATTGTTCCATCTGTGATTTCGGGGTAATGAGATTCGCCGAGACCGTCTTCCCCGTGGGTATCCATAGCATCCACATAAGGACGGACAAGCGGCAGTTCTTCTCCAAGATAAACAGGAATGTCCGGTCGGTTCATCCAGTGCAGAACTTTTTGCGCATTTGACGCGCCTTTTTTTGCCGGTACATTTCCAGAGACAACTGTGATCCCTAAAATCTCAAGTTCCGGTGATCGCAGCGCCAGCATCAGGGCGAGTGCGTCATCGATCCCGGGATCGCAGTCAATGATGACTTTTTTTGCATTCATTCTCCAATCTCCTTTACTTTTTTATTCCGTGGCAAAGACCACCTTACGAGATACTTGGTTTTTTATACTGGGAAGTTCACGAACCAGTCCAGAGGGCAAAATGCACCTCTGATTTGATAAATGCGAGGTAGAGTATAGCATACCGGAATCTGACTGTACAGAGTTTTCGGGAAAATAATTGAAAAAAATTCACGTAAAGTTCATGTTTATCCTGTATGCTATTGGAAGGAACGCATGATAAGGAGGGATTTCATGTCCAACACAACGAAACAGGCCCTGGAAGCATCTTTAAAGAAAGTAATGCTTCAAAAACCTCTGGACAAGATTACGATTTCTGATATTACATCGGATTGCGGAATCAGCAGGATGGCTTTTTATTATCACTTTAAAGATATTTACGATCTGGTTGAATGGTCCTGTCTGGAGGATGCAAAAAGAGCGCTGCAGGGGAAAAAGACCTATGATACATGGCAGGAAGGCATCCTGCAGATTTTTGAAGCAGTTTTGGAAAACAAGCCGTTTATTCTCAATGCATACCATTCTGTCAGCAGGGAACAGATTGAAAATTATCTGTTTCATCTGACCTATGATCTGCTGAAAGCAGTTGTGGAAGAGAAAACAGCCGGAATGCAGATTCGGGAGGAACAGAAAGAATTTATCGCAAATTTTTACAAATATAGTTTTGTGGGAATCATGCTGGACTGGATCAAACAGGGCATGAAGGAGGACTACAGTGAAATTGTAGACAATATGGCGCTGACGCTACATGGCAGTATTACGAATTCCGTCCAGAATTTTTTATCAAAAACCGATCCGTGATAAAAATTTTATCAAACGTCCTGATTTGTAAATTGAATTTCATGAATAAAAATCATAGTATATGGGCAGAAACAAAGATATCCGATCTGAATCGGACGACATTTCTGGAAAGGTGGTCATTACTATGGCAAAAAAACACGTTGGGATTGGAATTGCTGCGATCGCTGCAGGTGCAGGAGCTGCCACATATATGAAGAAAAAATCTCAGAAAAAGCAAAAGAAGGCACAGATGGATGCCCGGTATCAGGATTACCGGAACACAGAACGCGGAAAACAGGTGAAAAATAAAAAAGGGATCTATTATTCAAATGGAAATTATGAAGCATTTGCCAGACCGGAAAAACCGGAGGGGGTGGAAGAGAAGAGTGCTTATATCGTAGGAAGCGGGCTCGCCTCTCTTGCAGCTGCCTGCTTCCTGGTAAGAGACGGACAGATGCCGGGAGATCATATCCATATCCTGGAAGCAATGGATATTGCAGGAGGCGCATGTGACGGTATCTTCGATCCGACCAGAGGTTACGTGATGCGCGGAGGACGTGAGATGGAAAATCATTTCGAATGTCTGTGGGATCTGTTCCGCAGTATTCCGTCGCTGGAAGTGCCGAATGCATCCGTTTTGGATGAGTTTTACTGGTTGAACAAGCACGATCCGAATTACTCTCTTTGCCGGGCAACTGTCAATCGCGGAGAAGATGCCCATACAGACGGCAAATTTAATTTAAGCCAGAAGGGCTGCATGGAGATCATGAAGCTGTTCCTGACTCCGGATGAAGATCTGTATGATAAGACGATCGAGGATGTTTTTGATGAAGAAGTCTTTGACTCTACATTCTGGCTTTACTGGAGAACGATGTTTGCTTTTGAAAACTGGCACAGTGCACTGGAGATGAAGCTGTATTTCCAGAGATTCATTCATCATATTGCAGGACTGCCGGATTTCAGCGCTTTGAAATTCACAAGATACAATCAATATGAATCTCTGATTCTTCCTATGCAGAAATATCTGGAAGCAGCAGGTGTTGATTTTCAGTTTCATACCGAAGTAACGAACGTCGTATTTGAGAGAAAAGACGGAAAGAAGGTAGCTTCGGCCATTGAATGCAAAGTCAATGGTGTGGAGAAAGGAATCCTTCTGACTGAGAAAGATCTGGTATTTGTGACAAACGGAAGCTGTACAGAAGGAACTGTCTACGGAGATCATCATCACGCACCGAACGGAGATGCAGAAGTCCGTACAAGCGGCTGCTGGTCACTCTGGAAAAATATTGCCAGACAGGATCCGGCCTTTGGACATCCGGAGAAGTTCTGTTCTGATATTTCAAAGACTAACTGGGAATCTGCTACGATCACAACGCTGGATGATAAGATTATTCCTTATATTACAAATATCTGCAAACGGGATCCACGCAGTGGAAACGTTGTGACCGGAGGAATTGTAAGCTGTAAAGACTCCAAGTGGCTGATGAGCTGGACGATCAACCGTCAGGGACAGTTCAAACAGCAGGATCCGGAAAAAGTATGCGTCTGGGTTTACGGACTTTTCACGGATGTTCCTGGAGATTATATCAAAAAACCGATGAAAGACTGTACCGGAGAGGAGATTACGGCAGAATGGCTGTATCACATCGGCGTGCCGACAGATGAGATTCCGGAACTCGCAAAAAACAGTGCACTTTGTGTACCGACGATGATGCCTTATATTACAGCATTCTTTATGCCGAGAACAAAAGGAGACCGGCCGGATGTCATTCCGGATGGCTGCATCAATTTCGCATTTCTCGGACAGTTTGCAGATACGCCGAGAGATACCGTATTTACGACAGAATATTCTGTCCGTACAGCAATGGAAGCTGTCTATGGACTGCTCGGTGTAGACCGCGGGGTACCGGAAGTGTGGGGCAGTGTGTATGATGTACGAGAACTTTTAGACAGTTCCGTTAAATTGATGGACGGAAGATCTCCGCTGGAGATTGAACTGCCGGGACCGCTCAATGCATTGAAAAAGCCATTGATACGGATCGTAAAAGGAACTGTGATTGAAAAACTGCTGAGAGATCATGATATTTTAAGGGACAGTATGTTTTAAACAGCAGAAATATGCGATTCTACCGACAGTCGATTGCCAAAAATTCAGGGATTCTTTATACTGAAAATATCAAAACAATAAGGAGTGATGTTTTTCATGTATGAAATTGACAATCAAAAGTTTGGGGGATTCGTAGCAGCGCTGAGGAAAGAAAAAGGTTACACACAGAAGGAACTGGCAGAAAAACTGTTTCTTTCTAATAAGGCGATATCAAAATGGGAACGTGGACTGAGTCTCCCAGATATCGCCTTATTGGAACCTCTGGCAGATATCCTGGGAGTAACAGTCGCAGAGCTGCTAAAAGGTGAGCGGATTCATGCCGCACTTGAGCCGCAGGAGATGGATGAACTGCTGGGAAAAACCATTCATTTGTCAGACAATCAAAAACACGTACATTCTGGTTTTCACAAAATGTGGTATTTGTTTGTCCTGGGATTCAGCATATTGGAATTCGGAATTTTAATATGGCAGGATGTAAATCTGATCCAGAAGGACATCTTTGTTTTAGAAGCTTTATTTGCCTTATTTGGTGCAGGGTTCTGCTTATTTGCAAAAGAACAGCTTCCGACTTATTATGATGAAAATGAACTTCATTATGTGTCCGACGGGGTCTTCCGAATGAATATTCCGTTTATTCGGATTCACAACAGTAACTGGCCGTATATTGTAAAATGCTGCCGATACTGGATGCTGGGATCCATGATCCTATTTCCTGTTGTCAGCTTTCTCCTGGTTACGGCAGGCTTGTGGGAATCGTCTCAAAAAGCGGTTACTTTGATTTGGGTATTCGGGTTGTTTGGTACCATTCTTGGAACTGGAAAATATTATGAATAGATGGGGATTGGTGTAAAATTATATCCCATTCGCTCTTGACAAATCTTTTTTAAAATAGCTATGATTCAAATTGTTTGAATCATAGCTATTTTATTAGAAAATCAGATAATGTTGCTTCTCATTCCAAGCGTACAGTGCGCCAGTAATTTTTCTTCATCAAGTATCTCTATTTGTTTTCGGGAGGTATCTAAGATCCCTTCTTTTTTCAGGATCCGAAATCGAGCGCTCCATCTGGGCAGTGGACGCTCCCGCAATGCTGGCAAGTTCTGACTGCGACAGCGGGATTTTCGCAGAGAGCGGGTGGACTTTTGTAAGATAGAGGTATAAGATATCGCAAATTCTGGCCAGACATGGTTCAAATGTCTGATTGATACTGTCAAAGAACATATATCCGATAAAATCACAATTCTCACGAAGCAGCTCCCCGGCAAAGGTTCCGTTTTCTGTTGCTATCTTTTTCAAAGTGGGATACGACATCTTGTATACCTCACAGTCTGTCAGTGCCTGTATGATCATTTCATATTCCACACGAAATTCATGAATCTCGACGCCTACCGGGAAAATAGTCCGGGGCCAAACATATTCAGAGACTTCTTCCCCTGTTCATGCCCAAGTGAAAGATGGACAATTCCGTTTTTGATATAGTAAGCAGTGTTATTGATCACTCCATATTGTGTCAGATAACTGCCTTTTCTGATCTGCGTCTTCTGCACCTCATAATTTAAGATTACATCTTCAAAATCATTCAGATAATTTGCCAGATAAATACTCGGAATGATATGCGGTTCAATATCAGCCATTTTTTTTCATCCTTTCAGCAGTTCTTAAAATCTGTTTATTTTATTCTAATTTCCATCGGTCCTGTGAGTCAAGAAAAAAGAAGAAAAAATCGTTCTTTTCCCTCATATGAGGGGGAACTATTCAGAAGAAACTTTTATAGTATAGATCAGAAAGATTCAAGGAATAGAAAGGATGACAAACATGAAAGTTTTTGAACCTATGAAGATCAATGGTCTGGAACTGAAAAACAGGATGGTCGTATCAGCCATGGTGACCAATTATTGTACACCGGACGGAAAGGCAACCGAAAAATTTATTGCTTATCACGAACACAAAGCAAAAGGCGGATGGGCAGATTGAAAGCCATCGGAAGCTGACCGAACGCGTTCACGCCGCAGGCGGAAAAATCGCAGCTCAGATTTATCATGCCGGAAGAGAGACAAGCAGTGCCGTGACCGGAGTGCAGCCCGTAGCCCCTTCTGCAGTCCGGGAGCCAAGTATGCCGGAAACACCCAGAGAATTGACGATCCCGGAAATCCATACTCTGGTAGAGCAATTCGGTGACTGTGCAAAAAGAGCCAAAGCAGCCGGATTTGATGCAGTAGAAGTGCATGGAGCGCACGGATATCTGGCAGGCGCTTTCGCATCCCCGTTTTCTAACAAACGAAGCGACGAATATGGCGGAACGATCCGCAATCGTGCAAGATTTGGCATGGAGATCATTCGGAACATCAAAGAAAAATGCGGAGAAGACTATCCGGTGCTGTATCGGATCTCTTCTGTGGAATATGTGCCGGGCGGGCTGGGTATCGAAGAGTCAAAGGTCATCGCAAGGTTGATGGAAGAAGCGAGCGCAGACTGTATTCACTGTTCCCAGGGCGTATATGCATCCACGCACACGATCATTCCGCCATCCGTATTTCCGCGGGCGGGTTATGTGGAACATGCCGCGGAAATGAAAAAAGCAGTTCAGATTCCTGTTATCGCTGTAGGACGAATCAATGATGTAGAGATTGCGGAAAGTGTTCTCCAGTCCAAAAAGGCAGATCTTGTGACCATGGCAAGAGCCTCCCTGGCGGATCCGGAACTGCCAAACAAGGTTCTGAAAGGACGGGGAGATGAAGTGATCCGTTGTATCAGCTGTCTGCAGGGCTGTATCGGAGAGAACGGAAAAGGAAACGGTATCCGCTGTCTGGTAAATCCGCTTACCGGAATGGAAGATGAATATGATTTGACTCCTACCGAAAAGGCAAAACAGGTCCTCGTTATAGGTGGTGGTATTGCAGGATGTGAGGCTGCGATCTCGGCAGCGTTAAAGGGTCATAAAGTCACTCTGATCGAAAAAAATGACCGATTGGGTGGACAGTGGATTCCCGCATCGGTTCCGATCGGAAAAAGCGAGTTTACTTCGTTTCTGTGCTGGCAGAAAAGTATGCTGGAGAAAATGCATGTACAGATCCTTCTGAATACAACCGCCGATGCAGAACTGATCAAACTCTATGAACCGGATACGGTCATCATCGCAACCGGAAGCAGACCGTTTATTCCGCCGATTCAAGGTGCAGATCAGGATTTTGTCGTAACTGCTCATGATGTACTCCTTGGAAAAACAGAGCCGGGCAATCGTGTTGTGGTCATCGGCGGCGGTCTCGTAGGAGCTGAAACTGCCGATATGCTCGGTCAGCAATGTGAACAGGTAACCATTATAGAAATGCTTCCGCAGATCATGAAAGATGGAGAAGCAGCTCCAACAAAATACATGAAAGAGCGGTTTTCCCAAAACGGAGTTCAGATTCATACTTCTACAAAACTTTTGGAAATCGGAGATCATACGGTAACCGCAGAAAAGACGGGGAAAGATTTGTACTTGAAAATATTGATACGGTTATTATTGCAGTCGGAGTGAAAACAGACAGAACCCTTCTGGACTCCATGGAACATGTTTCCTGCAAAGTATTAAAAGTGGGAGATGCCAATGGGGTGAAAAACGGATATCTTGGAATCCGGGAAGGATACGAGGCAGGATTGAATGCGTAAAGAAAAGGAGAGGGAAAAATGGCAGAAGCAGTAAAAGATTATCAAAAGCTGGAACATGATATCATTCGTCTTGCAGGCGGTGCAGACAATATTGCCAGTGCACAACGGTGCGCGACCAGACTCCGTCTGGTTTTGAAAAATACACCCGGACAGGCAGAGGAAAAAATCAAAGCCCTGCCCGGCGTGATCACGGTTGTACAGAAACAGGGACAGTTTCAAGTCGTGATAGGAAATCATGTGGGAGATGTATTCGAGGCAGTTTCTGCAGAACTTGAAACAAACAAAAAAACAGAACAGGAAGAACGCCCAAAAGAAAAAGAAAACCTGTTAAACCGCCTGCTTCAGATGATATCAGGAGTATTTGCACCTGTCTGTTATGTCCTTGCAGCCGGAGGACTTTTACAGGGATTGCTGATCATTCTTACAATGGCAGTACCATCCGTGACAGAAACCGGAGTCTATCAGGTTTTTAATTTTATCAGCTGGACGCCGTTTACCTTTTTGCCGGTACTGCTTGCGATTTCCGCATCAAAGCATTTTCACTGCAATCCATATATTGCGGCCGCCTGCTGTCTGGCACTTGTAAATCCTGTGTGGACAGAAATGGCAGGAAAAATCGCAGAAGGAGAGAATATCCGTTTTCTTTTTGTAAACCTGACGGAAATCACCTATACCTCTTCTGTACTGCCGCCTTTGATTTTAGTTGCACTGCTGTCCAAGCTGGAGAAATTTCTAAATAAACATTTGCCGGAATTGATCAAATCCTTATTTACTCCGCTTATCTGCCTGGCAGCGCTGGTTCCACTGACCATCGTTGTGATCGGTCCATTGATCCAGTGGCTGTCCAATGGAGTTGCCGCCGGATACAATCTTCTGTATCAGATGGCGCCTCCGATCGCAGGTGCAGTTGTCGGCGGGGTGTGGCAGGTGATCGTAATCTTTGGCATTCACTGGGGGATGGTTCCGATTGTAATTGCCAATTTTGCGCAGAACGGACAGGACACACTGCAGATTTTTATTCAGATTGCTGTAATTTCACAGATGGCAGCTGCATTTGGAGTATTTTTAAAAGCAAAAGACAAGCAGCTGAGAACAGATGCACTGTCCGCCGGAATCACAGGAATTTTCGGAATTACAGAACCGGCAATCTATGGGATCACACTGCCGAGAAAGAAACCGTTTATTTATGGCTGTATCTGGGCTGCAATCGGAAGTGCAATCGCTGCGATACTGGGAGCAACACAGTATGTGTATGCAGGACTTCCGGGACTGATCTCCGTGGTAAATTCCATATCTGTGGAAAATCCGGGTTCATTTCCAGCCTGTGCCACAGGAGCAGCAGTGACGATTACAGGAACAATCGGAAGTATCCTGCTGTTTGGGTGCGAACCAAAGCAAAAGGAAAACGCAGAGCATTCTATTTTGGGACAAACTGTTTTCAGTCCGCTGACAGGAGAACTCAAATCTCTAAAAGACGTCAATGATCCCACATTTTCAGAAGAGATACTTGGAAAAGGAATTGCAATTCTTCCAAAAGAAGGAATCGTCTATGCGCCTTTTGACGGAGTAGTGTCCGCTCTTTTTGATACAAAACATGCAATTGGACTGACAGACGATCAGGGAATGGAGCTTTTGATCCATGTAGGACTGGAAACGGTAAATTTGGGCGGAACTCATTTTGAGGTGCATATTTCTCAGGGGGATCTGGTGAAAAAAGGTGATCCGCTGATTACATTTGATCTGCAGGAAATCCAGAAAACACATGATGTCATTACACCGGTTCTTATTACAAACGCAGATGATTTTTCAGAAATCGTGGTACAAAAAGAATTCGGTCCGGTAAAAGCAGGAGATGCAATTTTAACAGTCAAAAAATAGAGAAAGGATAAAAAAGAGATGAATCGAGTAATATTTCCAAAGGATTTTTTATGGGGCGGCGCAGTGGCAGCCAACCAGTGTGAAGGAGCGTATTTGGAGGATGGAAAAGGGCTGTCCATTCAGGATATCATGCCAAAGGGAATCAAGGGGGCACCTACAGAAGAACCTACAGCGGACAACATGAAGCTTGTGGCAGTCGATTTTTACCATCGTTACAAAGAAGATATTGCCATGCTTGCAGAGATGGGATTTAAGGTGTTTCGATTTTCTATTGCATGGTCCAGAATTTTCCCAAATGGAAATGACAAAGAGCCAAATGAAAAAGAACTTCACTTCTATGATGATGTACTGAATGAGTGCAAAAAGTATGGTATTGAGCCATTGGTGACGATTTCCCATTACGAGACTCCATTGCATCTTGCAAGAGAGTATGACGGATGGAGGAGCCGAAAGCTCATCGACTTTTATATGAATTTCTGTAAAGTAATCTTTGAACGCTACAGAGGAAAAGTAAAGTACTGGCTTACTTTCAATGAAATCAATTCCGTGCTGCATCAGCCTCTGATCAGCGGTGGAATCCTGACTCCAAAGGAACAGCTCACAAAGCAGGATCTGTATCAGGCAATCCATCATGAACTGGTTGCATCAGCAAAAGCAGTAAAGCTGGCGCATGAGATTATGCCGGACAGTCAGGTTGGCTGCATGATTCTGGCAATGCCGACATACCCGCTGACACCAAAGCCGGAGGATGTACTGGCAGCAATGCAGGCAGAACAGAAAAACTATTTCTTTGCAGATGTTCAGGCGCGCGGTGCATATCCAAAATATCTGGACAGCTATCTGAAAGAACAGAATGTCAGGATCAAGACAAAAATCCTGACGGGAACTATTGCTGTCTATATCGGAATCGTCTGTTATCTGTCCACAAAATTTGCACAGGGATCCACAACTGTTGGTATGATCGTATCCATCAAATTTATGAATTACAGCCGCTTTCACACACATCTGTATTGTTTCCACACTGCCTTCATGATAAACTGTCTTTATAAATGATAAAAATCACGGAGCTGAAACACGCATGGAAAAACTACAGAATACCAAAGAACCTTCCAGGGATCCGGAACGTATGAAATACCGGCTTTCGGAAGCGATGAAAGAATGTATGAAATATGCGCCGGTAGAAAAAATCACAGTAAAAGAAATTGTTGAAGTATGCGGTACAACAAGGCAGACCTTTTACCGAAACTTTCAGGACAAATACGATTTGATCAACTGGTATTTTGATAAGATTCTTTTGAAATCTTTCGAGTACATGGGAAAGAGCGAAACAATCTACGAAGGACTTGTCAATAAATTTTATTATATCCAGCAGGAGAATCTGTTTTTTCGTACTGCCTTTAAGAATGATGATCAGAACTGCCTGAGGGATCACGACTTTCATCTGATCCTTCAATTTTATACAGACCAGATTGAACAGAAGACCGGAGAGAAAATTTCAGAGCATTTGCGTTTCTTACTGGAAATGTATTGCCAGGGTTCCATCTATATGACTGTACAGAGGGTTCTTGGAAAGTTGAAAGGAACTCCAGAAGAAATTGCACGCTCTCTGGTTGATGCTATGCCTCTGAAACTAATGGAAGTATTTAAGGTATTAAATCTATTGTAAAGTGACAAATTTGACAGTTTTTCACTTTCTATTTTTGTGAAAAATTGTTAAAATCAAAACAAAGGAGAGTGATACAAATGGCAAATAGAATTATGCTGAACGAAACATCTTATCATGGGGCAGGAGCAATCCAGGAAATTGCAGCAGAAGCAAAGGCAAGAGCTTTCAAAAAAGCATTCGTCTGCTCGGATCCGGATCTGATCAAATTCGGAGTCACAGGAAAGGTGACAGACGTTCTTGACAAAGCTGGGCTTGCTTATGAAATTTATTCTGACATCAAAGCAAACCCGACCATCGAAAATGTACAGAATGGTGTTGCCGCATTCAAAGCTGCCAAAGCAGATTACATTGTTGCAATTGGCGGCGGTTCTTCTATGGATACCGCAAAGGCAATCGGTATTATCATTGCAAATCCGGAATTTGAAGACGTAAGAAGTCTGGAGGGTGTGGCGCCTACAACAAAACCCTGTATTCCAATCATTGCCGTTCCGACAACTGCAGGAACAGCTGCAGAAGTTACCATCAACTATGTGATCACAGATGTGGAAAGAAAAAGAAAATTGGTCTGTGTGGATCCGCATGATATGCCGATCATTGCGATCGTTGATCCGGATATGATGTCCTCTATGCCAAAGGGACTGACTGCCTCTACCGGTATGGATGCACTGACACATGCCATCGAAGGTTATACAACCAAAGGAGCATGGGAGATGACAGATATGTTCCACTTAAAAGCGATCGAGATCATTTCCAGATCTTTGAGAAGTGCAGTAGCAAATGAAAAAGAAGGACGGGAAGGAATGGCTCTCGGACAGTATATCGCAGGGATGGGATTTTCCAATGTCGGCCTTGGAATTGCGCATTCCATGGCACATACATTAGGAGCTGTTTATGATACGCCTCATGGTGTCGCATGTGCGATGATGCTTCCAATTGTTATGGAATACAATGCAGATTGCTCCGGAGAAAAATATCGCGAAATCGCATGTGCTATGGGCGTGAAAGGTGTAGATGAGATGTCTGCTGACGAGTACAGAAAAGCTGCTGTGGATGCAGTACAGAAACTTTCTGTAGATGTAGGAATCCCAACAAAACTGGAAGCACTCAAAGAAGAAGATCTTCCGTTCCTTGCCGAATCTGCGCACGCAGATGCATGTGCACCAGGCAATCCAAAAGATGCCAGTGTAGAAGATCTGAAAAACTTATTCAGAAAACTGATGTAAACAGAACCAGACAGGACAGCCGTTGAAAGAGATGGCAATCCTGTCTTTTTTACTTTTAAAAGTTTATTAAGCTAAAGCGTTAATTTGCCAGTTCTTTAAAAAAATAAAGAAAACAGTGCAAAACCTATTGACAATTTATTAAAAAAGTATAAAATATCTATAAAACAGAGTGCACTCTATTATAAAGAAATGGGAGATGAAAATTTTATGGCAACTTTTATAACAGGGCTTGTAATACTTTTACTTGGAGGCTGGCTGTACGGGAAATTTGTAGAGCATGTCTTTAAACCTGACGATCGCGAGACTCCAGCCGTACGAATGAAAGACGGTATTGATTATGTTCCTATGAATAAATGGAAGAACGCATTGATCAACCTCTTAAATATCGCAGGTACTGGTCCGATTTTTGGGCCGATTCAGGGGATCTTGTTTGGACCAATCGCATTTATTACCATTCCAATCGGATGTGTGATCAGCGGTGCAACACATGACTATTTAAGCGGAATGATGTCACTTCGCCAGAATGGTGCACAAATGCCGGGAATCATCCGGAAATTTCTGGGAAATAAAACCTATCAGGTGTATAATATTTTCCTTTGTTTTCTGATGCTTCTTGTTGGTGCTGTTTTCACCTATACCCCGGGAGATCTATTCGCAGGACAGATTTGCGGATTTCAGGATGTCAATGTATGGACATGGGTAATTTACGGAGTGATCTTACTTTACTATCTGGTCGCAACTTTGTTCCCGATTGATAAGATCATTGGTAAGATTTATCCGATTTTCGGTGCGATTCTGCTCTTATCGGCAGTCGGAGTATTTGCTGGAATCTTTATTCAGGGATATCAGCTTGATAATATTGATTTCAGCCATGGTCTCAAAGGAATTTTTGATGTGTATCCGATCTTTGATGCAGAAGGAAATTCGGGAGCAGGAACAAAATTCATTCCTGTCTTTTTCGTAACAGTAGCCTGTGGAATTACATCTGGTTTTCACTCTACACAGTGTACTTTAATTGGACGCTCTGTAGAACATGAAAAAGAAGGACGCACAGTCTTTTATGGAATGATGATTCTGGAAGGCCTGATCGCCATGATCTGGGCAGCAGCAGCTATGGGACTTTACAACAGCGGTTCTACTGCCGGAGCTACCGCAGCAGTTGGCGAAGTTGCAAAAGGTCTGCTTGGTCCTGTGGGAGGAATCATCGCAATCCTCGGTGTGATTGTTCTTCCAATCACATCCGGCGATACAGCCCTTCGCTCCTGCCGTCTGATGGTTGCAGATTACCTGCACATTGATCAGAAAACCAGAAAAAATCGTGTACTTGTGACATTGGGAATTTTTATTCCTGTCATTTTGATCCTTGTTTTTGCAAAAATGAATACAGAAGGATTTAATATCCTCTGGAGATATTTTGCATGGAGCAACCAGACCATCGGAGTTTTCGCATTTGCTGCAATTACTATTTATCTGATGGCGAAAAAGGGGGCAAAAAAAGGAATCTATCTGATTGCATTGATTCCAGGAAGTTTTTATATGTTCATCATATCTTCTTTCATTTTGAGTCAGAAAATTGGATTTGGTCTGCCAATGACAGTTGCTTATATTATCGCAGGTGTTTTGACCGCTCTCTATTTTGCCGGTCTGATCAAGCTTGGCAGAAAATATGCTGCCAGCCATGAGGAAGAGTAACCTTTTCTCTATGAAACTGTTTTCTTAATATTTACATAAAAGTTCCTTCTGCGTTATAATATTTATTATAAGCTCAAAAGAAAGAAGGAATTGAAAATGAAAGTTTTGATGTTAAATGGAAGCCCGAGAAAAGAAGGCTGCACGTATACCGCACTTATCCAGATTGCCGGGGTTTTAGAGAAAAACGGAATCGAAAGCGAAATTTTTCAGGCTGGAACCCCGGAACTTGAAAATGTAAGAGCAGCTGCCGAAAAGATGAAAGAGGCAGATGCTCTGATCGTCGGCTCTCCGGTATACTGGGCATCTCCAAGCGGGCAGATCATCGAATTTATGGATAAGTTCTGTTCTCTTGCCGGAAAAGATATGTTGCTGAAACCTGCTGCCGCCATTGCATCCGCAAGACGCGCCGGCACCACAGCAACCTTGGATGTCCTCTTAAAATACTTTTCATTCCACCAGATGCCAATCGTTTCTTCCAACTATTGGAATATGGTACACGGCAACACTCCGGATGAAGTACTTCAGGACAAAGAAGGAATTCAGATCATGCATGTTCTCGGCAAAAATATGGCATGGCTTCTGCATTGTCTGGAAGCCGGAAAAAATGCTGGAATTTCAAAACCGGAATCAGAAGAGAAGGTAAAGACAAACTTTATCCGTTAAATCTCTGATTTTTCAACACATCCCGGATCGTATTTCATCCGGGATGTGTTTTTTTTCTCAAAAAATACGATTTTCCCACCTCTAAAATATTAAATGTCCTCTTTCACAGTCATGACTGCACTGGTAATAGGAACTCTCAGCATATGCTCATTTCTGATATCGGATGTTTTCTGCAGGCACCGGTCTAGATATCCATTCAAAATCGTCAGCGGTGTACGCAGATCATGGAGGAGTGCAGTGCTCAGATCCTGATTGGCCTTTCTGCTTGCTGTCTCCTGCCGGATATTTTTATCCCTTTCTTTTCTATTTTAAGCTGTTTGATCTGTGTATATTATAGCGAATTTAAAAAAAATACTATTTTTCTTAAGCATTTTTAAGATTTATTGATTTTCAAAGATTCCCGTGGTTGACGCAAAAACTTCAAAAAACGTGTCAACCACGGGCTTTTTGTCGAATAAAATGCAATCAAAAAAGAATTGATTTCAGGTAGAATAATCGAACCGTTTACAACACACTTACAACAAATTGATTTCTATTTTTTCAATCTCATTTCTTAAGTCTTCCAATGTCCGGTGACCATATGTGTCATTTGTAATATCACCTATCTTATGTCCAAGCATTCTTTTTCGATCATTCTCCGCGACTTTATATTTTTCGCACAATTTTGAAAATGTGTGCCGGCAATCATGCGGAGTATGCTTTTCAATTCCAAGTGTGGCCAGTTGAGTATACATCTTATCCCGGAATATATCGATTCTATCAGGCAGGAGCACTCCATGTGTTTTCATCCGGTGTTTCACAAGGTCAAAAATACCCGAATGAATAGGAACGGTTCTATTTTTCCCAGCATCTGTTTTTATTCCACCGAAAAAATAACGTTCTTTCAAATTCACTTCTAAAGTCTTATATTCCGATATTCGAAAGCCAGAGTAGCACATGATCAAGATCATCTCAGACGCTTCATTTTCTTTCGTTTCCCACAATTTCTTCAAATCTTCATCAGTAAATGGAATGCCATGCTCGTCATCGTCATCCTGTGTGATTTCGACATAAGATGAATAATCTTTTGTACATAAATTGTTTGCCATAGCATACTTGTACATGTGGTAGTATAGATTTTTGATGTGTTCTATGCTGGCGTGTCTGAGTGGACAAGCGTCCATTACTTCCTGCAGATCGTCTGTAACAAGCTCTGCGAAAATTCTGTTGTGTAGGGCAGCAGAGTTCTTGAATCCTGCGCGTAGCGTATATTCCAAGCTGGTACGTTTTACTTTTTTTGCATCGTATTCATGCCCGAATTTCTTAACATTGAATTTACGAAATACTTCCGCAAATGTTAATTGCGGCTCTTCCTTTGCTTTAATTCCTTGCACCTGATTATAATTTGCAAGCAGAGACTGGATAAAATCCTCCGCATTCTTTTTGTCATCCACCTGGATATCATTTTCCATGCCGGGAGTATAGGTGCCGGCTTTGTATGCTGTAAGAACTGCAAAGCCGATCATCCAGTCAGAAACATAGCATATTGCTTTCTGTGGCTTCATTTGCCCGTTTTCGTATTCTTCTTTAGCTGGCGGGTAAACGCCGTAAGGATTGCGGCGATTCTTACCAAGGAAGCGTATCTGGCCGTAACCATTGGGCAAACGAGGATGCTTTTTTCTTTTGGCCATATCATCATCTCCTTTAAATTTAGGTATAAAAATAGCAGCCAGCACATGAACAAATGTTCTGGATTGTGTAGCTGCTCCGAAGATGATACAATATTCTTGGCTTCAGATTGCATATCTTCAGATATGTAGACCGTCTCGGTGTTGGTAGCACCGAGGCGGTATTTTTTCGCCTATGCTGCTTTGTTATAATCTACTACTGCAAACTCGGTCAGCATAGTTTTGAGTTTTTCCAGAATAGTTTCAATTTTCTTCAGGGTAACACCATTCAGATATTCTTCGCCACATTGAGTACATTTTTTACAAGGAACATTCTTGATGATAATGTAACAATTGTTATATTCTGTCATATAAGTCGTTGTAGATTCTTCCACATTACCTTTACATGTAAAACACATCATGATTTTTTCTCCTTTCTTGTCTCAAGATCCGATTCCCATTTTTCGGAATCAGGATAATATGCTGTTACGATCCAAAGTGTTTCCAGATTACTTCCAACTACTACGTGAAGGTATTGATTCTTGATCGAAAGACCGAGGATCAGACAACTTGGGAACGGATAGTCATCTGGGTATTGCTCAATTATTTTTCCACTTTGAATGCAACTTATGACATCGTCTAGTAAAATTCCACGTTGCTCCAAACGTTTTGCCGCATGGAGTGTTATCTCAATATTTTCTAAAGAACATATTTCTTTTAGAGAATCCATAGTAAGTTCCAATAATGCACCTTCTTTCTTCGTTTTACATATTATAAACGCCGTAGCGATTATATTATTTAAAATCTTTTATCCTCAATTCAATCATCTTCTTATGATATCCGAACAATCTGGAAAATTGATCTGTAGTAAAATCCAGATGTTCTTCAATATCAGAATCTTGAATAAGTAAATTCAAAGCGAAGCGATCATATCATTTCCATAACTGCTAAATTAGGAATAAAATAAATAATATAATTATCTACAGTAGTACATTCGCCATATTTTCCTTTGTAGCAGTCAATGGCTTCTTGTAGATGTTTTTCTGTACCATATTTAATTAAATATGGTATTGTAAACATTTGGTCTTTTAGTGGCGAAATCTGATAAAGTTTCTAATTTTTCAGGTAATTCACTAAAATAATAATAAGTATCGCTTTTGTCAAGATCACTGATTTCACCATCGTCGCCTTCGTATTCGTAAGTTCCACCTTGCTTGACATGAGCTGAAATACTAATAGATTCACCTGCTAGGCTATACCTATAATTGGTAAGTTCGTAAATATAAACTAGGTAATTATCGGAAAAAAGGACGTTTTCCAAAAGGGATAAGCTCTGATGATCAAAGTCGTTCTGTTCGCTATAAACAGAAACAGAAGTAACGAGTGGTCTGTCATAGAGACCAAAAGCCTCATCTTCCTCATTTTGGAACCAATACAACTCTTCTTCGGACATAGGATTCATATCAAAATATAAAACGGCAAGAAGATTTTGAGAGTATTCAATAGGATATTCATAAAATTCTACAGAATCAAAAGTAAAAGATGTATCATTATACTCTATCTTCCGGGGAAATTTTTCAAAAGTATAAGTATTTCCAGAATTCCTTTTTTCTACAGTTGTTCCATCAGCCTCTGTTATGGAAACAGCTTCATTAGAGGAACAGCAAGATAAAGAAAATATGAATAGGAGCGAAAATAAAATACATAAAAATCGTTTTTTCATTAAAACCTCTTTTCTCCTGTACCTTAACACCACATAACTTTTATATAAACGCCGCAGAGGTTATATCTTAAAATTTTCCTCTCAATTCTACAACCTTACCAATGATACGAACTGGTTTGCTGAGAATTTCTTCATTAGAGAAGAACATCGGTTCATAGCTTGGGTTATTTGAAATCAATTCAATCCCATCTCTGTATTTACGAAGTCTTTTACAGGTGGCTTCATCACCATTGATTGTGGCAATGACAACATCACCGGATTCTGCATCATTTTGCTGGCGAACAATGACAACATCGTTTTCATAGATCCTTGGTTCCATGCTGTTTCCTTTTATTTTCAGTCCAAAGAATTCGCCGGTCTTTGCCATTTCTTCAGTAATTTCCTCCGTATCAATCACTTCCTCAATGGCATCAATGGGAATCCCGGCAGCAACACGTCCAAGGACATTGATGGATACTCCCTTACGTAAAGCGGGAGAAGGGATATAAGTAGTTTTTGTAGTTCGTCCCAAAAGATAGTCGGTATCTACATTGAAATAATCCGCAATTAACTCGAGAGTTTCAAAATCGGGTTCCCTAGCACCTTTTTCATACATTCCTATAGTACTTCGCGAAATATTTAATTGTTTGGAAAGTTCATCTTGTGTCAGTCCCTTTGTGGCGCGCAAAGACTTTAAAATATTTTGAAATTTTCCCATTAACTGTCACCTCCGATGAAACAATATTAACACGAAACGTGATGAAAGTAAATAAAAATGTCACAAAAAGTGTTGACACAGAATGTGACAAATGGTATTATGAGAGCACAAAGAAGAAAGGAGTGATAAAAAATGCCAAGTGCAAAGGAAATTGGAAAGCGACTTTTAGAGTTACGCGGAGATAAGGCGAGAGAAGAAGTTGCAAATGCTGCAGGAACAAGTGTTTCAGCTATATCAATGTATGAAAATGGAGAAAGGGTACCAAGAGATGCAATAAAAATAAAATTAGCAGCATTTTATAAAAAAAGCGTGCAAGAAATTTTTTTTGACTAGAATTGTCACGTATAGTGACGAAATTCTTAAGGCAAAAATAATGAATTTTGCAGAGGAGAAAACAAAATGAAAGATATCAGATTGGAAAAGAGGTAGGAGTAAACCTAAAGCAGAAAAACTAAAAATCCTAGCAGATTACTTCGGCGTATCAGTGGATTATTTTCTTGAGTAGAAAGCGAGGTGAGAAAGATGGGAGCTACAAAGAATTTAGCAAGGTATGTGCAAGAGAAAGCAATAAATCTATCTGCAATGTCAAGGACAACGGGGATTCCATATAGTGCTTTGTACGACAGTCTTGCAAATAAAAAAAGAGAACGACCATTATCTATGGATGAAGCAATTATTATATGTAAATTTCTTGGGGTCAACCCGATGGATTTTGCAGAGGAGAAAACAAAATGAAAGAAAATGAAAAAATAGAAGTACAGGTATTAGTTCATACAGAAGATGCTTGTGAAAAAGTAAAAGAGTTGATAGAAGAATTGAAAAAAGCCAATTCATTAGCAGATGAATTGGCAAAGAAAAAATATCGAAGCCATAAGGGAGTTATTGGTACAGATACGATAAAAGGTTTTTTAACCCCAGGAACAATGAAGATAATCAGTGCATATGCAGATAATGAGAAATATTGCCAAGAGTTACGGATTTGTTTATCACTCCCCGATTGGTATAAATTTTCAAAACAAGAGTTTTATCAGCAACTAATTGAATATCTTCACAAAATAGGAATTCAAGAAAACATTGAAAACCTTGATGAGGAGAAAGGTTGAGAGGAAACATAGGGGTCGTTATTAACTGATGTCCAGATTCACGTATCGCTTTAGGAAGAAGCTCACATGGAAATTCGGAAGAATCATTTATAAGGGAGATAGAATGAATACATAAAGAAGAGGAAGAATCATTCTGTAGGTTTATAAATAATTGGACAACATGTCGGATTTTAGTGTAGTCATGCACCTTTATACGAATCTTTTTTCTACGGGATAACAAGTGTGTGATAAACAGTATTGCGGACATTAAAAAGCCCAATATTCCCAATAGGTTGTACATTGCTTGGATGAAATTGGGAGATATGAACGACATCAAAAAATCAGAAAATCCATAATTTTGAACTTCAATTAATCCAGAAGAAAGTGGTTGAAGGTGTGTTGTGAGAGTAAACATTTCTGATAAAGATCCTCCTTTGATTATTGGATATTACAATATGCGCAATTAAAGTATAGAAGATATGGAAGAAAATGACAAGAAAAAACTAAAAATCTTAGCAGATTACTTCGGAGTATCAGTGGATTATTTTCTTGAGTAGAAAGCGAGGCGAGGAAGATAAACATACAGGAAGCAGTAAAACAGGCAGTGGAAGAAAGAAAATACATAACATTGCCAGAGTTTGAAGGTGGGGCGAAAATCAAGCCAACAAACGGGCGAGGAAATTGTATTGTAATGAATGCTGATGGAAGTAGTCCATCAAAATCCGGATGGCAACCATCAGCAGATGAATTGATGAGAGACGACTGGTTAATAGTTGATTAAAGCCATGATCGTATCTCTTTGATAAAAGAGTAGCCTTTTCTTAAAAGTGTATCTTCTTCAACAGAGCAGATGGCGTTTGGAAGTAAAGTGGTTTCGTAAGCAACATCATCAGCTTTAAACACATGGACAAGCCCATCTTCATCCAGTGCAAACAAAGCATCAGAAATAAAATCGTCATCAAGTTCTGGATAAAGAGACTTGAAAGATTCAAATGTAAATACACGCTTATGATCTTTTGTGTAAGACTTTACCATGTATTTTAAGAATTCACTTTTGAGATTATTAAGTTTCATGTCTATTCTCCTTTCCTGTTTACTCAGGCATGGCAGTGCCCTGTATTTACAGTATAGGAGACAATGAAGCGAATGACAATAAAGATTCAAAAAAGAAAGAGGTGAGAAAAAATGTGTTGGAGCAGAAGTGAAGGAATACCGGGAATGGATTCCGTCCAAGAAGAGCTGAAACGGACAGGAAAGAAGTTAGATGCTCAATCGTACAGAATCGATCAAATGGAATTTAATTCATTAAAATCCAGATTAAAAGACCTTGAAGCAGAGGTGGAAAGTCTTAAGATCAAGGCACTCTGTTTACTGGTGATCTGTGTAGTAATTTCAATTTTTGCATCATTTTCAGTCATGAATATCGCAAGACAATATTCAACGATTCACGATTACTACATGGATTCGCAGAGAAACGATCGGGAGACGGGACGATCTTTGGACGAACTGATTCAAAAGATAGAAGAGTTTGATGCAAAGACAGATTAAAAACAGGAGATGATGAAAAAATGAACACTGCATTTGCGCAGAAAGAAACATTAAAAACTGCAGAGATTGCAAGGATTACTGGTTGTTCTGTAAACGAAGTACGATACCGCATGAGACATAACATCTGGACATTTGGAGTCGTGCGGAAGACTGGGGCAGTAAAGAAACACTATGAAGCTACTATTTCCGAAGTGGCTGAGTTTTTCAGATTGAGCCGGGAAGAAGTGATCGGGAGGTTAAACGATGGGAAATAAGCGATTAACCATACAACGAATTGATAGGTTCATACAGGATTTAAACTCAACGGAAAGTGTGAGTGGTTATGCAGATCAGCAGAAATTACATGCGATCGCCTGTTTAAACAATTACTGCAGGGAACTGGAGTATCAAGGAAGAAAATCAGTAAAAATCAAAGGAGAAACAGATGGACCAAAGGATCTTGAACATGACAGCAGGGCAAGTTCTGGAATACGGAGCACTTGTCAGCAGGAGGGATGAACTGAGGCAGCTTCAGGAAAATGAAGAAGTAACTGCAGAATTGAATCTGATAGAGGAGAGGATCAAAGAACTTGGATTTGAATGAAGAGAAGGAGAGGAAACAGATATGGATCATTCGCTGGCAATCCGGAAAGATCCGGAGCGAGTATGGGACGTACCAGGAAGCGAAACAGGTAGCAGAAGAAATCGGAGAAGAGTACATCATCGTATGAGTTTTAGGAAGAGAAGACAGCTTCGGTACGCAGAGGAATTGCTGCGGATCCTGGAAGCAGCATTCGGAATCTGTGCGGTCATGCTGATGGGAACCGGATCCTTATGGATAGGGATGATCATCATGACAGCAGGATTGGAACTTAGCTGCAGGTACATAGAAAAAAGCGTAAAAAATTAGTGCACCTGCCGCAAACAGATGCACCGGATATTTTGCCAATACAAACAAAATAAAAACCCATTTATATTGTACACCTGTATTGGCAAAATGTCAAAGAAAATGAGAGCAAAAAGCTCCCGTTTTTCACTTGATAAGAATATTAAACTTAGGAGCAAAACAGGATGTATAAACGAAAGAGTTATGACCTGGGAGACATCAGAGAAGTGATGGAGTATCACAATGGGAGATATGGTGCTCCGGGAATGCCGAGAATGAAAAAGAAGAAAGCCACACCGGAGCAGATCAGGAAAGTGAATCAGTGGAATAAAGAACGAAAGTGTTGGAGAAAGATGAAGCTGAACTTTCAGGAGAATGACTACTGGGTGACATTGACGTATAAATTGGAGAACCGGCCACAGGATATGAAAGAGGCTGCCAAGGATTTTGAACGGTGGAGAGATAAGGTAAGAAGACAATACAGAAAACGAGGAGCAGAGTTGAAATGGATGTTGCATACCGAGATTGGAAGTCGGGGCGGCGTCCATCACCACCTGGTCATCAATCGGATTCCGGATGCAGATCTGATCATGCGCAAAGCATGGGAAAAGGGAGGCGTCCACATCGATCTGCTGTATGACGAGGGAGGCTTCCGGAAGCTGGCCGAGTATTTAAGCAAGACACCGGATGAAGAAAACAAACTAAAAGAGAGCCGGTACTCCTGCAGCAGAAATCTAAAGATTCCGGTTGCGGAAGTAAAGACATATAAAAGAAAAACATGGAGTGACGAGCCGAAACCGCCAAAAGGCTATTATCTTGACAAAGAAACATACCATGAAGGAATCAATCCGGTAACAGGATACAAATACCGAAGATACATCCTGATCCGTTTGAACAGGAGAATTTGATATGAAAGCATTGAATATTTACATACGGACAAGTCTGACGGGTCCATGTATCAAAGATGGGTGCTGGGCGGCTGCAATCGAATATCAGACAAGGAAAGGTCCGGCAGTCAAAGGAATATGTGGGGCGGAGAAAGAGACAACGTATTATCGCCTGGTACTGCTTGGAATCGTAGAATCCTTGAAAACACTAAATACGGCATGCCACGTGACCTTATATACAGACTGTATTTTTATCAAGAATATGATTGAAAACGGAAAACCAGAGCAGTGGAAACGGTCAGAGTGGAGAAAGCCATCTGGAAAGGGTATCAAGAATCCAGAATTATGGCAGCAGTATCAGGAACTGGCAGAACGGCATGAAATAGCCGTCAGATTTAGTAAACATCACGATTACGTGGAAAATTTAGAGGGATTACTGGAGGAAAAACAGAATGTTTGATGTATTTGGAAATTTTGATTCTGTGGAGGAATTGAATGCGTGTGCAAAAGGATTATTAGAAGAACAGGATCTGGAGCATTTAAAAGTACTGGCAGAGGAAAATGGGATTCCGGATGGAATCCGGGAAGTGTATGAGCAGCATTTATCAGAAGAGCTGGTAGATTTAGTAAATGCGGCCATTGGAAAGCTGCAGGTCGAGTTAAAAGAGGAAACAGACGGGATGCCGGCAGGAGAGATCGTCTCGTATCTGTCTATGAGATGTTTTGAAAAAGAAGCTCTGGCCAGAGCTGTAAGAAGAAAGAACCGGACACTCAAAGAGTGCCTGCAGAATATCCGAAAAGAAGCGAAAAAAAGAGTCAAAGAAAGAAGCGGGACACAAGTGGTGCAAATGCCGGACCTGGAAGTATTTTCCATGGCAGAAGAATACTATCTGGAGGCGGAGAAATGAGACGAGGAGAGTTATTAAAGCTTCCAGAGTTAAAAGTAACGGAAACTATGCGAAAGACAGTTAGGGAAGATCAAGGACATCAGGTACTAAGATGTGGAAGACCACCTGTCTGGAGTGCAACATATTATTGGTTCTATCGTGCCAAGAAGACAGGAACGGTTTTAGAGATCGATGTATTTACAAGGGATATGATCTTGGATGGCACAGCACATCCGAAATACCGGGTATTCCTTTTGGAAGAAAACAAGTACTACACCTATGACAATTTGTGTGAGAAGTGGAGAACGGCAAAAATAGATAACTTAAGTTATTGGGAAGGATGGGGAGAGATAGAAGAAGGATACTGGTACAGTAGTGGAAAAGTATGGATACGAGAAGGGGACCGAAAACGGATCACAGAATTTTGTCACAACGGGAAGGAAGAGCCACGTGCAGCAATCGCAAGATGGCAAAGCTATAGTAAAGACCGAAAAGAGATTGATGAAATTGATTCTGAGATGGCAATGGTGCCGGAACTGCCGAAAGATTTTGATGATTTTGTGGACCGGGAAGTGCTTTCCCAGTATTTGTTTTATGATGCCGGAAGAAAGGTAACAAAAGGGTATTGCACACATTGTGGAAGAGAAGTAAAAATCCGGAATCCACACTATGGAGACGCGGGAGAATGCCCATCCTGCAAGCATCCTGTTACCTACAGAAGCCGAAAGAAGGGTGGAAATGTCAATGTAAGAGGGTATGCAGGGCTCCTGCAGAAAACAAAAGAGGGATATGTATACCGATATTTTGAATGTTACAGGAAATTCAGGAATGGACAGAGGGAAGAAGGCGGATACTGGGAGACGATCCGGATCACATATGACCGGAATTTAAAAAAGATTCATGAATTTGAATATGAACAGTATAAGCAGACAGACTGGGTTCGATGGTGTTACAGGGTGGGCCGGTATTATGCGAAAGTGGTAGAAAATGAAGCGGTCCTATATAACCGGAATCTCAAACAGATCTTAAAAGGAACACCGTTTCAGTATTCTGCAATGGAATATTTTGTGAAACATGGGAAATATCGGGAAAAAATGTATTTGGATCAATATCTGGAGGGATACCGGTATATGCCTGGAATCGAACAGCTGGTAAAGTGTGGGTTTTACAGAATTGTCAAAGAAAAAATGCAGGGGTACAACACAGGAAACTTAAAGAAGAAAGAACGGTCCTGCAAAAAGATATTAGGGCTCAGCGGGGAATATTACCAGCTGTTGGCTGGAAAGAATCCAAGTGTAAGGGAATATAACACCACTTATGAAATGCAGGAGAAGGGATTACATCCAACATGGCGGCAGATTCAGTTTTTTGCAAGGCTTCAGAGAAAATTCACTAGATACATCCGGTATACCACCATTCACAAGATGGAACGGTACATCAAAGAAGTGTTAGGAGAAGACAAGAGAGGAGCCGTGGACTATCACGATTATCTGAAGATGGCAGAGGAACTGGGATACAACATGAGAGAGTCGTGGATCTTATTTCCGAAGAATTTAGAACAGCGTCATGAAGAGTTGATTGAAGAGAGCAGAGAACGAGAAATAAAAGCAAAAGAGGATTTGGACAATAAAAAAGACAAAAAGTACGAGAAATACAGAAAACGGGACAGCTATCTGGAAATGGAAACAGAACAATTTGTGTTGAGACTTCCGAAACGGATCCATGAAATCAGGCAGGAGGGAAATGCCATGCATCATTGTGTTGCCACGTACATTGACCGGGTGGCCAAAGGTGAGACAACGATCCTGTTCCTGCGAAAGAAGCAGGATCCGGAGACGCCGTTTTACACCATGGAGGTAAACAATGGGGTTATGATCCAGTGTCGGGCAAAATATAACGGAGACATGACAGAGGAAGTCAAAGAATTTGTTGAGCTATTCAAAAGAAAGAAGTTGAAACGTACAGAAAGGAAAGCTGGATAGATGGAAGAATTACAGACAATCAGTACACTGCAGGGGGTAGAAATTGCATTACGGAAAGAACTGGAACATATCGCAGAGGGATACATTAAAGTCGGGTATCTCTTAAAAAAGACTAGAGATGCAGAGTTTTATAAAGAAAAGGGGTATGCGGATGTTTTTGAGTTTGCAAAAGAAACCTTCAATATCAGCAGGACGTGGGCCATCCGGTTTATGCAGATCAACGATACATACAGTATTGACGGGAACAGCCCGGAAATTCAGGAGAAATACCGGGGATATGGCAGCAGCAAGCTATCTGAAATGTTGGCACTGCCGGAAGAAGTGCGGGAAGTGGTACCAAGAGATGCCACGGTTCGGGAAATCCGGGAGGTAAAAGAAGTCATCCGGGAAACAGAAGATCGTTATTCGCCGCAGATGAGCCTGTGCGACATCGCACCAGAAGAACACCATGGAAGCTGGACGGAAACGTTAGTGTATGAATTTTTCAAAGGAGAGGGAAAAGGCTGCTTTGAAAAAATGGCTAAATGGATATGGGAAGACGAGCCAAAAGAAGCGAGTACGATCAACCGGGAGATCATGGGAATTGTAGCTCCAACAAAATTCCGAATGTTTCGGATGCAATTTGCAAATGCACTATTCAGTGAATTTCAGATTCGGATCATGCCATACAACGGCAGGGGAGAACCAGAAGAGATCAGCTATCTGGAGTTGGCCAAAACATTTGAACAGACCTTTTATCCGGAAGGCAGGAAGACTTCTGATTCAAAAGCCTATGAAGAAGTTTATCAGATGCCGCTGAGAGAAAAGAAAGAGAGGGAAGTCTTAAAGACGGAACCATTAAAGAAAAAGGCAGAACCTGCAAAAGCACAGGAAACTTTGGAAGAGCCAAAAGAAACAGAAGAACAGATTCCGGGACAGATGGAAGTGGAAGATTATCCGGAACTGATGCCGGATGCTCCGGTTATGAATCTTCCGGAAGAAGAAAAACAGGTACATGAGATCACAGAAGAGGTGGTTCAGGAAGGGGAAGTCATAGAAGACATCTTAAAATCCGGGGATCCGGAGAAAATCATCCAGCTTCTGAAGAAAGAATTTGCCTGGCCAAAAGGCGGATGGGACAACTGGAAAAAGAAAGTGATTACTTTATGAGTATTGATTATAGTGATATGGCGTTTCCTAAGCCGAAAAAGAAGAAAAAGAGAATCAGCCATCCGAAAAGCATTTTGAACACAGAAAAGGGCGTGTGCTATCTCTGTGCCAATCTGTATGGAGACTATCGGCAGCAGTATACCGAGGAACACCATGTATTGTTTGGATCCGGGATGAGAATTCTATCGGAAGCCGAGGGATTGAAAGTGTATTTGTGTGAACCGCACCATAAAAGCGGAAAAGAAGCTGTACATAATTGCAGAAAGACAAGAGAACTGCTTTGCGAGATCGCACAGAGGGAATATGAGAAGTCACACACAAGGAAAGACTGGATGAAGATCAGCAAGAAGAATTATCTGGATCAGCAGGAGTTGATGAAAGAACCGCAAAATGAAAAGCAGAAAGAAGGACATCCAGGATTCCAATTTTTATAGCATCTCCGGCCAAGTGCCGTGAAGATACAACAGCAGGTACGTCACAAAACCTGTCGTAAGCCATCACATTATCTCCCAGATAACTCTGGGAGAGGAAAGGAGCATCATGTTTATTAAGACGAGCATATTTAAGAGAATATTGAAGGATGCATGGAAAGGTGCAGGACTCACTGCAGGAAAGAAAGAGGAAATGTACTTCATACAGGGAGCCTATTGGATATTATTTGTATATGAGAAGGACTTTACAAGCAAGAATAAGGCAGCAGTCATTGAACTTGTGGGGGATCTTCCGGAAGAGGGCGAAGTATACAGAGCCTATGAAAAAGGAGAAAAGCAGTATGAACTAAAAGTAAGGGATGAGTGGGAATACAAGAAATGGTTATCAGCCAGAGACCGGTATGAGGATACAGAAATCAAATACAGGGGAATGGCAGTGTTACAGAATGTAGAGACAAAAGAGATGAGTTACATACCAGATCAAATTCTGGAATTGGTAAGCCTATCCGAAACAGGTGAGTATGAAGACTTTCCGACAGGACCTATGGGAATGGGATATTTCGTCCTGTGGGTAAATGAGACTGGAATGTTATTGACTGTAAAAACACCGGCAAATGAAGATAACGTGGATGGAAGAATCTTGAAAGCGCTGAGCGGGCTGGAAATGGAGTAATATGGCAGAAAAATATAAGAAAGTATATGCAGTAGATTTTGACGGAACGCTTTGCAGAGGAACAAGATTTCCTAAAATAGGAACACCGAATTTCTATTTGTTTGAATTTTTAAAGGAGAAACAAAAGGAAGGGGATATTATTATTCTGTGGACGTGCAGAGAGAAAAAATTGCTGGAAGAAGCAGTCGAATTTTGCGAAAAATTTGGTCTGAGATTTGATTATATCAATGAAAACACGAAAGAGAATATCGAGAAATATGGGAATAACACAAGAAAAGTATTTGCGCATTATTATATCGATGATAAAAATATGACAATAAATGATCTGAAGGTGAAGGAAGAAGGTCTGGATCCGGTTATTTGGGAGAGAGCCTGTCGAATATCGGCAGAGTACATGGTATAGGAGAAAAAAGATGGAAAACAACACAGTAAAGATCACAGGAAAAATTATGGAAACACCAGAGTATTTATTGACTTCACCAGACAGAAGAAAGATCTATAAATCAACTATAGAAGTCATGCGGACAAGTGGAAACATGGATGTCATACCGATTCAGGTGCCGGAACAGATAGTGCAGGAGATTCGGGATAATGTAGGAGGGAGAATTACAATCTTTGGAGAATACAGATCTTACAATGAAAAGGATGGAGAAAGAAATCATTTGAAATTGTATGTATTTGTAAAAGGAATCAGCGAAGCTGGTGAAGCGGATCAAAACAGAATTGATCTGATTGGATATATCTGTAAACAGCCGCTCTATCGAGAGACACCACTCGGAAAAGAAATCACGGATATTTTAATTGCAGTAAACAGGAAACACAGAAAAAGTGATTATCTCCCGGCAATTTGCTGGTATTCGAACGCAAGGCTGGCAGCAGGGCTTCCAGTCGGAACAAAAGTGAGAGCCATGGGAATGATACAGAGTAGGATTTATGTAAAAGGCGACAGCGAGAGAACAGCTTATGAAGTCTCAATAAGAGAAGTGGAAGTGATCGAGTAGTGGAAGGTTACGAGAAATACGCATCCAGGATACAGGAACTTTTATTTGACGGGATGGATGTGCATGAGGTGTGGGTGTACATGAAAGTTATGTTCCAGATTGAGAAAAATGAGATTTGTTTTCGGGCATATCTGGAGAGATCGGGATTGATCTGGTTTGCGGAAGCGGGCAGCAGAAGACAGGTCCAGGTACCGGATCTGCTGGAGACCAAGAGAAAACTGGAAATGAATCGAACGAAAATTTCAAAGCCGCTCTGTAAATATCCGGATTGTTTCCGCTGTGTATATCCGGATTGCACATGTAATGAAGGCCTTACGAAAAAAGGGAATGATGAACTGGTTAGGGAGCTGGCGAAGCGATAGGGAAAAAGATTAATGGATGAGGAAAACACGGAGAGGAAAAATGAAAGAACAAACATTTGAAGATATCCTGTGTATGATTAAAAGATCGTGTGACAAGAATTTTTATAAAGGCACTGATTACGATGGATTAAAACCGGAGATTGTAAGGTGCGCAACAGATATTTACATTGAGAAGATGCGACAGAATGGAGGAAAGGAAAATGAATAGAGAAATCCTTTTTAAAGCGAAGAGAATAGATAATGGTGAATGGGTAGAAGGACAGTATGTATATATTACCAATCCGCTAACAGAAGATGGTAAACCGATAAAACATCTGATTTGTAATGGAACTAATATATTTAATGACTTGATTGATTCTGACACCATCTGCCAATGCACAGGACTTACCGACAAGAACGACAAGAAAATCTGGGAGAATGATATTGTAGAACTTCCAGATGAAGAAGGTTATTTTACATGTAAATGGGAAGAAGACGCCGCAAGATTTGTTATGAATGGGGATGGATTAACTGTTGATTTTGATAACTATTGGAGTTACCAGACGGAAGTGGCAGGAAACATTTTTGACAATCCAGAGCTGTTGGAGGTGGAGTGATGAAAAAGTATGATATTTTAATTGCGAAATTGTATGCGTGCTGTGGAAATCAAGAAGAGTTTCCACGTGAGCCGATTACCATTGATACTAATAAAATGAGCGAGTTATTGGAAGGTGTATTTATAAAAGCAGGATTGTTGGAGGTGGAATGATGAAAATAATGATAACTATATTGCGCAAAAATGGAGAATGCAGAACTTGGACAAATGCAAGTGCGGAAGAACACTTAGTAATGGGTCTTACAGCTTACGCGGAAGGTGTAAAAAGATGTGCGGAATCATGGGGAAAAGAAACGGAAGAAGTGGAAAGAGTGGTGAAAGAAGCGCTGGAAAGCGAGAGATAAAGTATGAACACATTAGAGAAAATCGTGGAAGAAATCGAAAGCATGAAAAATGACGCCTACGAAACTTTGAAAGAAGAAAAGCGAAGATACGGAACAAGCAAAACAGCAGAAGAACTGGAAAGCTATATTTATGGGTTGGCTTGTGCAGTAGATGTCGCAGAGAAGTATGTGGACAAGGAGGAATAGCATGGACGTCATAATCGCAATCGCATCCCTAGCCCTGTACTACATATTGGGGCTGGGAACTGTGATTACTTTAAAGACAGGATTGGAAGAGGATGTGGAGTTGGAGTGTGAGGATTATTTAGTAGCGGCATGCTTCCCGATACTGCTGTTTGTGGTGTTTTTGGATTGGATAATACGGAAATTATGGAGGTGACACAGGTATGAGAGGGACTTTAAAGCATAGACGCGGAAAGAAAGAGATGAAGCAAGACCGGGATGATCACTTTGCAGATCTGGCCGAACATGAACCAACAGAGAATGCCAAAAAGTGGATGCAAAGAGGTGCGTACTCAGTAGAGGACTGCTTAAGAAAATGGGGAGTAGATACGAAAGGGAGTGTTGCCAGTGGACAAGAAGATACTGATTGAGTATGCAGACATGAAAGAAGAGATAAAAGATCTGAGACGTAGGATTGCAGAGGATAAAAAGAAAATAGAGCAACTGAACAAGATTACTGTGCAAGATTCTGTTGCATGTGGAAAGAAAGGCAACAAACCATTGCGAACAGTGAAAATAACAGGATTCCCACAAAGAGAATATGAAAAACGTGAGTTTTTACTTGAAAAGCGCATTGCAAAGCTGCAGATGTTGGAGACGGATCTTCTGGAGAAACAGATACAGGTAGAGGAATATATAGAGAAGATAGAAAAGAGTCGTTTAAGAACTATGTTCAGATTATATTACATAGATAATCTAACGTGGGAAATGGTGGCAATGCAAATGAACTATATGTTCCCAAAGAAAAAAATCCCGTTTACAAAAGACAGTTGCAGGATGATGCATGACAGATATCTTGAAAAAGTTTTATAAATGTTCGCCACTGTTCGCTTCAAAGGTGATAATATGGTATAAAGCCGAAAGGAACAAGCTGGACGGCGGAGGTGTTTTTAGTTTTCCTCCTAAAAACCCCAGTAAAACCACACACAAATTATAAAAGGCGTCTTGCATGAAAGTGCAGGGCGTTTTTTGTTGAAAAATTATATATTATATAATAAAATTAT
>OGFC01000152.1_pt1 | contig 75534 bp, 65 predicted proteins | sample 1570841 | NCBI WGS metagenome assembly OGFC01 (sample SAMEA2582137, study PRJEB24529) | metagenome | biome: Human gut stool | place: China | collected 2011 | reverse complement strand
AACCTTACGGTTCCGGGGTATCTTACGTTTGGACACAATGTACCTTGCGGTACTCAATATATATAATTTAAGATGTTATGCTAAAATTGTTCGATAACTGTAGCAACACGACTGTTAATATCACAATTTGTATTGTTCTGAATATTTCTAGTGATGTTTTATTTTATGGAATGGTGCATTTTGTGATTATTATATCTATTTCGAAAGTTTTTCAAGTCCAAAATAAGCCCATGGGCTTTTTGCCTCCAATTTAAATGAAAGGACTGATAACAATGAAATTGATACACGCAAGATACAACCCGATACACAACAGCATCGACATTAACCACTATGACGGCTACATTCTCTGGATTGACTGCAATCAGGCAGAATTCGGGATACGGACCACTCCTAATTCCCAGAGGTGCTTAAATGCTCTGGCGATTGACAATCCACTGGAATATGCAAGACTTGCGCTGAATGGCGAAATGCAAGCATGGGTGGATGCGGAGGATAGTTTGGAGCCTTTCTAAAGAATCAATCCCCTCTCAAATGGCGAGAGGGGATTAGCTCATCCATAGCAATTCATAATTTACCTATTTTTTAACCATATGTTATAGTTTGTTTCTGCATTCTTTGCTTCATGAGATTTAAAAATTCGTTTCCAATCTTCCAAATTCAGACTATATAACCATTCTCTCACCTTTTCGCATTGCTTAATACTAATTTCGCCCTGTTTTCTATACCATTCTTTAGCTAATATACGTGCAGCATACCTCGATACACCTAACATACACAATGCCACAGAAACTACATTATTAACACCAAAATAAATAAATGCTGGAATCAGCGGATATGTCTCACCCTTATCTTCTTTGGGATTAACAATTCCTTGCGCTTTGAAAATAGCAGAAATCCCCCATGGGAGATTATTAATAAGCTTCGAATATATATATTTACCGCATATATTCATTTTCGCTTGTGCATCATAGTTTTCATTATTAATGCACTTATCGGCTATTGCTCTTATGCTATATCCGTGAACCCACATTTTCGTTAATAAAGCAACATTCTCGGCATTCAACGGTGCATTAGCATCAAACATACCTAAGTTTATCTCTGGAATACTATTAACCATCTTGATAACATCCACTAATTGGCTATCTTTTCCACTAAATAATATAGCACTTTCAGGAATGGACATATTTCTCTTACTAATTTCAAACATTAATTTTTTCATACTAATACTACTTATGCCTGTAGTATCAATAATGTCCATCAGTTTCTTTCTTGATAAATCCTCTCCCATCTTTCCAATATATTTTTTTGTAATTCTCACAAGCTTTTCTGCAAGTTCGTTATTTCCTTTTCGCTCCAAATTAGAGTACACATAACTACCACGCAGTAAGTCCTCAATTTCTATATCTTCGTATAATTTCTCAATGTGGTATATATACTGCAGTAATGTTGATAATTCCCCATACTGTTCAATATAATATGACGACAAGCAGTCTTCTGGAATTTCCTCTATTACTTGTAATAAAGAAGATACTATTTCCTCACTCCTATTGACTAAATATTCCCTAAACTGTTCTTCCTGCTCATCGCTACCACAAACTGCAATTACATGTCCCTCTTTGTCAACCAACGCGCGCCCAGCTCTTCCAGCAATATTCCAAAATTCAGATGCCGACATATTTCGTGAATATCCCCCTTGAGGTACCGTCATGCCTTGAAATATCACTGTAGCAATAGGAAAATTCATTCCCTGAGCCAATGTGGTTGTGGCTGCAACAACCTTGATAAATCCACGTCGAATAGCATCCTCTATCTCTTCTCTTATGCTGAGTGGCAATGCTGAATGGTGATACGCACAGCCCTTTAACAAAACTTTATATAGTAAACTATCTGATCCCATTTCAGTTTCAATCAATTCTAATAATGGAGATATTTCTAGTTTTTCCGCTTCTGAAATATCATCTTTATCAAGATATATTTCTGCAAAATTTTCTGCATATCGTTGTTGTGTACACAACACCAAAACTCCACCTATATGCTTATACTTTTCTGCAAGCAGATATGACTGCCCGGCCTTCTTTTTTTCTTGTCTTGACAACCTTTTAATATCCAAAGTGAATTCTTCACTATATACATCGTTGCATGCAGATGGAATATACTTAACTTGCTGAACACTTCCTCTAGGTGATAATGGTATATTCCTACTTATTCCTGTAAATTGCTGTGCAGGTTTCCAATTTACAAAAATATCTATTCCTCTATCATCGCTCAACCAACTTGCTATCTCATTTGCATTTTTCATAAATGGACTGAGCATTAAAATTTTTAAATTTCTATCGCTCTTTCTTAACATCGCCAGCAACAACTCCAGCTTAGCACCGCGCTCACCATCTTGAATGTTATGTGCTTCATCCACAATAACCAAACGCAATTTATCCACAAACGGATGCTTCGATCTTTGCATAATATCAAATTTCTCTGGCGTGGTTACAAGTATATCTGTATTTTTTAATAAAAGCTCTTCTTCTATTTCATCTATGTCCATAAAAGGAATTGCTATATCTACACTATATCCAAACCCTTCAAACTCCGTTTTCAAATCTCGTTTAACCTGATTCACCAACGCTCTTGTCGGAACTAAATACGCAATCTTAGCATCGCTATAAACACTCTTAGTCTGCATAATGTATAGTTTTGCTAACAAACTCTTTCCTGCGCTGGTTGGCATTTGTACAACTAATGCCGATTTAGTCATATCAAACAAATTCTGCTCAATTGCATTCTTCTGAGATGGCCACAAATCAAATATTGGCTTTGAATTGCTACGGCTAAGTATCATCTCTAAATATTCGTCTAATTTCTGTGATATACCTTCTATAGACGCCCACAATGAATTTCGTATCATTGCCTTTAGAGCATGCATAATAAGTAACACCAATAACGCATCCTCTTGTCGTTCAATCTCATTAAAAGAATCTCTGGCAGCGATTATTTTTCTTATTATAACCTTTTCAACATTTGCAGGTTTTCCTGAAACAATATAGCTTATGTACGAACCTATTGCCTCTTCCAAATTGAAGCATCCTGTCACAAAATATATTTCTTCTTCTCCTTCTGGCACTAAATTTTTTGCAACAATATCCAATTCATTTTTTAAAATTTCTATTTCATCTATATCATTCCATCCATTTAATTTTCTTACTGCTAATAGAAAGACAATTATTGTAATAACATAAAGTTTTTCAAACGGATTATCGAATTGCTCAACATAACTTTCATCTAAACATTCATCCCTTAATAGCATTCTTACTTCTGCAATTTTCGAGCAAGTAACCCCTGATGCCACTAATTGTGCCAACATTCGTATACGTTCTAATTCACCTTTATATTGCCCTGAGTAATATGTGACTTTTAATAACTCATAACCCTCAAGCAAAACATCTTTTTTATCATCATATTCATTAACTATTTTTAGTCCCAAATAGTGATACAAATAGGTGAAATCGAATTTAAGCTCATACTGTTCAGCCAAATTTTCTGCTTGAATCTTGTTACACAATTCACGTATATTCCAAATGCCAATAGTTTTTTTAGGTTTATCTAAATTCAATAAACTATTCAACTTTTTGGTCAACAATTCATTCATTAGTTTTCACCTCGAACACTTGAATATAAGTCATCAGCAAATTCGTTTAACGCAACATCAACCACCATAATATAATAATTTATAGTAGCACCACTAAATTCAGATGGGTCTGTATAAAAAATGCCAAAATCCGCATCCTTATATGTCGTTGCTGTTCTCAATAAAAACGGTACAATTAACATTTTCTCTCTTGTCTCTTGTAACACATCATTTTTCTCAATATCAACTGCTAATTCTGCAATAAGAGCAGCAAACTTATCAATATCAAATCTATCAAATGATTTAACCAAAGCTTTCATGAGTCTATCATTGCCTGTACTTAATTCTAATAATGATTTATACAAACTATCCTTCGTTTCCGATACCACTTCTGGCGGATTTTTCTTTGATTCTGATGCCTTCACTTCACAAATTACAACTTTCTGTAATTCAAATTCACCATTAACTTCTTTAAAAATGAATCCGAAATTATCAACTCCTCGTTTCGGCAAATCTGGGTCGTCTTCCTCCAAACTAATTCTTCCTGCAAAAGATACATCTAAATTTTTATGCAAATAATCTTTTGCAATAACTTCGCCAATTTTACTTCTAACGGGCTTCAGTTGGGTGCAGCCACCTTTTAGCGGATTAACTGCTGGATTGGGGGTATTATATCTTTCCATCAACCCACGCATTATTTCTTTTCTATCATCAGACAATGACTCCGTTTTTTGTTCAAAACTATCACCAAGTCCATATTCTTCTTTCAATACCGGAAGTATATACTGTAAAAAATCTTCTCTATCACTTGAATAACCCAATTGAAAAGCAGTATATAGATGTTCGTCCTTTTTCTTTTGAAAAATAATATTACTATACAAGGCCTTTCCCCCATTTGCTTTAGTTTATGATACTTTCATTATAACAGAACTTCTGTATGAATAACACAAAAATATGTTCTATTTCTTCTTTTTTACATATCCTTTCAAGATTTTTTATAGAAAGTAAAATTTTTTTCAAATAACTTATTGTAAAACTCCTGATTATGTACAATACTCAATTTTGCATAAAAATCGCCCTTTTTCTCAGGATAATGTAACGCTATTTGATATAGCAGAATCCAAGATGTCATATTCTCCCAACACCACTCTATATCCGTAGCATCAATCATTTCTGGCCATTCTTCGATAATAACAATAATAGCCAAATCACATTGAGATTCAATTATTTTTTTATGTAGTTCTTGCGTAATTAAAAAATCTGTATACTTTAACAGATAAATCAACCATACAATTTCTAAATCGTGTTTCTTTCTTATCTCATAATGAAGTTTATCTACAATTATGTTATAAAATCTGTCATCCAATTCAATTCTATTTGATTTATATTCATGTATGATTATTTTGCACGCTAAACCAAGTGCTTTCTCATCATTACATAGAACGTTTAATAAGTAGCTTGCATACAATTTCTTATCCTCAACATGATACTCGTTTTTGTATGTTTTTAATAGATATCTAACTACTCCTTTTTCTCCATATTCAAAAATTTGTTAAACAATTCCACAATTTCAACTGAATCAATTTTTTTGTCTTTTCCGACCAATCGCCTTATTATTTGTTCATAATTACTAAACATATAAAATGGATATTTTTCATATGTCGTCTTTTCATTATTAATTCTAAAACTATATCTTTCAAAAATAGCTACCAACTTACTTTTAATATCTTCTAAATCTTCCTCTTTATAAATAGCTATTTCATAATCGTCTGCATATCGAACAAACGTAAATCCGCTTTCTCGTAATTCAATATCTACTCTAGCTAAAATTGCTTCTGATATTATTCTAGACATATACGGTCCGACTAATATTCCATTTGTTCGTGCTCCATTTAATCTTCTAATTCTATCATCTAAAGCAACATATTTTCTGTAATTTTCATCCAGACTATCACGCAAAAAAGCTCCCTTTGCACCGTCAATTCCCAGTTTTATTGCACTTAATGTATGTGTATATATACTTTTATAAAATTCAGAAATATCTATATGTAAAATTCCACTTGCACCTCTAGTCATCTGAATTTTATGAAGCATATTTTCCACATATACAGACCGTTCCCTTTCTTCCTCTTGATTTTCTGTGCTATCATTTATTGTCAGACTTACACCGCCGATACCATCTCCATAAATATTGTCAACATCAATTATTTCATGTTCTTCATTCGCTATTCGCGAAAAAGAATTATAATCATTACCAGATATTTGTATTATATCAACCAATATATCCTTATTATCTCTCAAGAAATTTATTAACGAAACATAACTGGCCACCTCTGGTATGCTAATCATACGACGGTCACCAGCCTTCCCGAACCTACTCATGAAATATGAATATGGCTCCACTTTATCCTTATGCGAAGCTCCTGCCCCGTATATATTTATCGAATCCGAATTCAAATTAAAATTATCTGGAAGGTACTCTGAAAATATCCCCTTTTCTTTTATTAAATTCAATAATTTTTCCGTAACAGTTTGCTCTATCATTAATATTCTCCTGTTTTACTTATTCTTAGTTAGTCTCAAATATCTTTTATCCCCCATACGGATAATAATGCTCTGCCTTCGACTGGAACTCCTTCAAGTCACAAATCTTCATATCCGCATTAAACTCTGCAACGGTCACCCCATCAAAACCATCCACATTGCCCTCGTAGTCACACTTAAAATACCATTCCACAACGGCTGTATTCCCGGAAACAATCAAACGCTTTATATCCCACTGCAAAACAGTCCCTTTCCGGTTCCAATCTTCAAACCATCTGATTATCTGTCCAATGCCTTTATACACCGGACCATAACACTCGCTGTAAATAATATCATCGCTAAAAATCTCTTTTACAACATCAACATCTTTATCCAGCCAACATTGAAAATATTTTCTAATAACCGCTTCCATTCTGGTCTTACCCCTTCATCCTCTCAATCGTTTCCTCCACAGAAATACACTCCGCATATCTGCCTTTCCACATAAACTGATTATAATACTTATAACTCTGCTCTCCCGTCATAAAAGCATTATCAAATGTAGAATTCGCATTCTCCGGTACAATCATTTTAAAACCATGCTCAAATCCACACTTGATTGTTGCATCAATACAGTAATCCGTCTGCAATCCTACAACTGTTACTGTCTGAACATTCTTAGCCATCAAGTATTCCAACAAACCTGTCCCCTTAAAAGAACTATTTACAGTCTTATCAAAAATCTTCTCTCTCGGCTGCGGACCAAAACCTTCATATATCTCAAAACCCGGTGTACCTTTCGTCAATTCTGCACCGGCGCCATCATCGTGCCTTACATAAATAACCTCAACATTATTCTCTCTGGCAGTTGCAATTAATGTTTTAACAGCGTCTTCAAACGCATTAAAATTATATAAATCCGGCGTAGTTATTAATTTCTGTGTATCGACTACTAAAAGTACCATCAGTTCTACCTCTCCCTTACTTTCTCAAGTTATTTTCCTTCTCAAAAAATGCTTTCTCCAGCATATCATACTCAGCATCCGAACAGACCTCTTTACACCGCTTCTGATATTCTTTAGAACGCTCTAACATACTACTAATTTTCCCACAAGGAAATTCTGCACATTGATTGCATTTATCTACATTATGCTCCTTTGTGCATTCTACCAAATGATATGTACACTGTTTATGTGAAGAACATCCTTCACATCTGATTTCTTCATTGGATACAATGCTGTCTCGCCATCCCACCCGATGCCATAGCTCCGCTACATTACGGAGTTCTTCGTCACTGTGTGCATTGTATCTGGAACATTCTATACAATTATCTCCGCATAAGGTAATTTTTTCTTCCATATAATACCTCCACATCATTACTGCAACACGATTTTCATATTATGATACTTGGCTACAACATCTTCAAAAGCAACAGATTTGTATAGTAAATATCCATCCTCTGTTGCTTTTAATTCAATAACGCTCACGCCCTCTGCTTAGGAGTCTTCCAACATCATTGTCATTAATTTCTTTGCACAACCATTATTCCGATATTCAGGTTTCGTGTAAACATTTAAAACTGTTCCTATTTTTCCTGTAATAAATGATGGACTCATAGTTTTTCCACTATCAGTAAAAATGCACATGAAACACTATCCATCTCGTGCCTTGCAACATAAGCCATCAAATCTTTGTTAATGTGCTTTTCATAATAACTTGGTAAAGTTGCTTTCATCAACTCTAAGTCTTTGCCTGAAATAGCACCTAAATCCTCTTGTAAATATGCAATTCGCAAATCGGTTAATACCCCTATATCTTTTATGGTTGCTTTATTAAATATCATAGACACTACTTCCTTTATCCCTTACCATCTATCCCAATGAATCCGTTCCTTCACTTCTATATCCTTTTGCTTTACAACATCCGCATCCGTTTTCGGCTTGCCGATTCCAATAAAACAAGGCATGAAATAATCTTCCGGATAGCCTTCTAGTTTTTAAAGTATCGTTGGATATAGCTTTACCAGCTTAATTCTGGCATCAGCTGTTGTGAACTGCCAATTTATTTTTACGCATCTCGCATTCCGGTTAACTGTCCAGTTACGAACCTGTTTTTCAAAACTTTCGAAATCTGGAAGTGGTTTTGCAAGTGCCTGGCGGCTCATAACTCCTATTTCAATTTCTGCCATATACAACCAGCTGCCATGTTTTGGCGTGTAATGCCATTCAAAACGTTTGGTTAACCGATTTGCTTCTTCTGCTGAAAACGCCTTGTACAAAGAAGACGGCGCATGGATATTTAAGTTATCTGTGACCAATATGATTTTTTCCGCTTTTGGATATAGCTCATCTGCTGTATAGCGAAGAACTTCGGCAAAATCGATTGCTGTCCGGGTCTGTTTTACAACAGTTTCCCGTTTTCCCGCCAGCGGCTCAGATATCATAAAGATATCTGCAACTCCATTCCGGACATAAACAGAATCTACTTTTTCCGGTTCCCCAGGTTTACAGGGAATCCGTTTTTCAAGGATCAGCTGTTTATTCGTTTCATCAATACAAACTACCGGTCTGGACGGATCATATGGTCTTTGATATACATCCAAAACATCCTCCATTTTTGCTACGAATTCAGCATCAGCCTGGGGGATGCACCACTCTTTTACAAGCCACGGTTTAATTTCGTTTTTTTCATAACGTTACAGACAGTACTATCGGTGATGTAATCAACAACTTCCAGTCGTATCAGCTCATCAGCGATGGCCTGCATAGTCCAACGGGAAGTCCCTTCCGGAGGTGTCGAACAGGCAATTGCACAAATCCTTGCTTCTACATCACCTGTAACTTTTCGGTGTCGGTTTTTTTGCGCTTTTCTTCCAAGGGCAGATTCCATGCCTTCTGTTACAAAACGCGGGGCAATTCCAGCTATTGTACTATGGGAAGCGCCATATGCTTCTTTGATACGGTCATACGTCCAGGAACTATTTTCGGGCTTTTGATCCAGCTTTAGTAAGATTTGAGCATGCTTTATACGATAACCTTTTCCACCCTTTTGGATGAGCGATTTGAGTTCCTGTATTTCTGTATCGGTAAGTGTAACATGATAACGTGGCATTGCGTATCCTCCAGAACTGTTTTTTGAATGGAGTATAGCAAAAAAACAAGCAACTGTAAACTATTGTTGCTAGATGGATACTGTACTAGAGCGTGTCTGAAAAATAAAAATTGCACAAAACGCATGTTTTATTTCCCTTTTTCATGATAAAATAAAGAAAAAGGGGTGTTCACTATGTTGAGACGATATGAGTTGACTGATGAAGAATGGCTTCGCATTGAACCTTTATTACCTCCTGAAAATACTGGAAAACAAGGACGTCCAAGGAAAGACAATCGTATCATTATGAATGGAATTGTATGGCTTGCACGTAGTGGGGCACCTTGGCGCGATCTTCCTGAACGTTATGGTTCATGGAAAACTGTCTATAGCCGATTCCGAAAATGGATCGATGATGGTATCCTTGATAATATTTTCCGTATTTTAAGTCTTGAAGCAGAATTGGAAGAATTATCCATTGATGCTTCTATTATCTAGGCGCACCAGCATAGTGCCGGTGCAAAAAAAGGGGGCCTTCAAATGAAATCGGGCATAGCCGTGGAGGAGCCAGCACCAAAATCCATGCGACAGTAGATGCCTATGGATATCCAGTTTATTTAATGATCAGTGAGGGACAGCGTAATGATATCAATTATGCAATCCCTTTGCTCGATCAAATTGAAATAAACGGAAGCAATGTGTTAGCTGACCGAGGATATGACAGTAATAAATTACTTGATTATGTGTACGCCCGCGGTGGAGAGCCAACCATTCCATCCCGAAAGGGAGCTAAATTTGAACGTCATTGTGATTGGTGGTTATACAAAGAACGCCATTTAGTAGAAAAGTATTTTCTGAAATTAAAAGCATTCTCTTTTTGGCACCGTTTTGGCACCGCTGGTCTGATTATTCGGTTTTTAGTTTGTTTGTACTTCGTCTTACTGATTAATTTTCTGCTTACTTTTATCTTGAAAACTCATAGGTGATTTTACTTTCAACTCAACAGAAAAACCCCGGAAACCTTACGGTTCCGGGGTATCTTACGTTTGGACACAATGTACCTTGCGGTACTCTATATTTATATTAAGATGTTATGCTAAAATTATTCGATAACTGTAGCAACACGTCCTGATCCTACAGTACGTCCACCTTCACGGATAGCGAAAGTAAGACCCTGAGCCATAGCGATTGGGTGGATCAGTTCGATTGTCATTTCGATGTTATCTCCAGGCATGCACATTTCTGTTCCTTCTGGAAGGTTGCAAACACCTGTTACGTCTGTTGTTCTGAAGTAGAACTGTGGACGATAGTTGTTGAAGAATGGAGTATGACGTCCACCTTCATCTTTTGTCAGAACGTAAACCTGAGCTGTGAATTTTGTATGGCATGTAAGTGTTCCTGGTTTAGCAAGAACCTGTCCACGCTCGATTTCGTTTCTCTGAACACCACGAAGAAGTGCACCGATGTTATCACCAGCCTGAGCTTCATCAAGGAGTTTACGGAACATTTCGATACCAGTTACAACAACTTTACGTGTTTCTTCTTTGATACCAACGATTTCAACTTCGTCAGATACGTGAAGTACACCAGCCTCTACTCTACCAGTAGCAACTGTACCACGTCCTGTGATAGAGAATACGTCCTCTACAGGCATTACGAATGGTTTATCTGTATCACGCTGTGGGTCTGGAATGTAGCTGTCAACAGCATCCATAAGTTCCATGATCTTGTCGCCCCATTCGCTGCTCGGATCTTCAAGAGCTTTAAGAGCTGATCCACGGATAACCGGGATGTCATCTCCTGGGAAGTCATACTCGCTTAAGAGTTCACGAATTTCCATTTCTACCAGTTCAAGAAGTTCTTCATCATCAACCATATCACATTTGTTCATGAATACAACGATGTAAGGAACACCTACCTGACGGGAAAGAAGGATGTGCTCTTTAGTCTGAGCCATAACACCATCTGTAGCAGCAACAACGAGGATAGCACCATCCATCTGAGCTGCACCTGTGATCATGTTCTTAACGTAGTCAGCATGGCCTGGGCAGTCAACGTGTGCATAGTGTCTATGCTCTGTTTCATACTCAACGTGTGCTGTAGAAATTGTGATACCACGTTCTCTTTCTTCCGGAGCTTTATCGATATTAGCGAAATCTGTAGCTGTGTTACCAGCAACTCTTTCAGACAGAACTTTTGTGATAGCTGCTGTTAAAGTTGTTTTACCATGGTCAACGTGTCCGATGGTACCAATGTTACAATGCGGTTTTGTTCTCTCAAACTTAGCTTTTGCCATTTTAAAACGTCCTCCTTAAAACATTTGGCTCTTATATTATTATAGAGCGCCTTTTTCGGTTTTAAACTTGCTATCCTTGATTATATTGCATAACCAGAATATTTGCAAGCATTTTATACAATTTGATAAGTTTCACACTATAAACAGTGTATCATTATCAATTGTTGTATCATTACAGTCCACACATTACTGAGAACATAGTGAACAGTAACTTTATATCTCCTACACCCTGCCGGCTTTAAACACCGGCAGACTGCAGATGATCAATAATTATCAGTCTTTCTTAGAAAGGATCTTTTCCTGTACAGACTTCGGAACCTGCTCATATTTCTCAAAGAACATAGAGTAGTTACCACGTCCCTGTGTTCTGGAACGAAGGTCTGTAGCATATCCGAACATTTCGGAAAGCGGAACGTATCCACGGATCATCTTACCACCGCCGATATCTTCCATACCTTCGATACGGCCACGACGAGAGTTGATGTCACCGATAACGTCACCCATGTAATCCTCTGGTGTAGTAACTTCGACCTTCATGATTGGCTCAAGAAGAACCGGAGCTGCTTTCTGCATAGCATCCTTGAATGCAAGAGAACCTGCAATGTGGAATGCCATTTCAGAAGAGTCGACTTCATGGTAAGAACCATCGTATACATTAGCATGTACACCGACTACCGGGAATCCGCCAAGGATACCGGCTTTCATAGCCTCTTCGATACCTTCACCAACTGCCGGGATGTATTCCTTCGGAATAGCACCACCAACAACTGTGGATTCGAACTTGTACAGTTCTTCTCCGTTGGCATCCATAGGTGTAAATTTAACTTTACAATGACCATACTGTCCACGACCACCGGACTGTTTTGCATACTTGCTGTCTACATCAACAGGTTTGGTGATTGTTTCTTTGTAAGCAACCTGAGGAGCACCTACATTAGCCTCTACCTTGAATTCACGAAGGAGACGGTCAACGATGATATCCAGATGAAGCTCACCCATACCAGCGATAATGGTCTGTCCTGTTTCCTGATCTGTATGTGCACGGAATGTCGGGTCTTCTTCTGCAAGTTTTGCAAGAGCTTCACCAAGTTTGCCCTGTCCAGCTTTTGTCTTAGGCTCGATAGCGAGCTCGATAACTGGTTCTGGGAATTCCATGGACTCCAGGATTACCGGATGCTGCTCGTCACAGATTGTATCACCAGTTGTTGTGAATTTGAATCCGATAGCTGCAGCGATATCACCGGAATATACTTTATCAAGTTCCATACGTTTGTTAGCATGCATCTGAAGAATACGTCCAACACGTTCTTTCTTGTCCTTAGTAGCGTTAAGTACATAAGAACCGGAATTCATTGTACCGGAGTATACACGGAAATATGCAAGTTTACCAACGAATGGGTCTGTCATAATCTTAAATGCCAGAGCTGAGAATGGTTCTTCATCAGAAGAATGTCTCACTACTTCGTTACCGTCCAGATCAGTTCCCTGAATTGGAGGAATATCTGTAGGAGCCGGCATATACTCAAGGATAGCATCAAGAAGTTTCTGAACACCTTTGTTTCTGTAAGCAGAACCACAGCAAACCGGAACAGCAGTACACTCGCATGTAGCTTTTCTTAATGTTGCTTTCAGTTTCTCAACAGTTGGTTCTTCACCTTCAAGATATTCCATCATTAAGTCGTCATCAAGCTCACAGATTTTCTCAACGAGCTCTGTATGATAAAGCTCAGCATCTTCCTTCATGTCTTCAGGAATGTCAACGATGGAGATGTCATCACCTTTTTCATCGTTGTAGATGTAAGCTTTCATTTCGAATAAGTCAATGATTCCTTTGAAATCATCTTCTTTTCCGATTGGCAGCTGTAAGCAGATTGCGTTTTTACCAAGACGAGTCTTGATCTGCTCTACTGCACCGTAGAAGTTTGCACCAAGGATATCCATCTTATTGATGAATGCCATACGTGGTACATTGTAAGTGTCGGCCTGACGCCATACGTTTTCAGACTGCGGTTCAACACCACCCTTAGCACAGAAAACGCCGACAGCACCGTCAAGTACACGAAGAGAACGCTCAACTTCTACTGTAAAGTCAACGTGACCTGGGGTATCAATGATGTTGATACGATGTTCCAGAGCACCTGGCTTCGGTTTGCAGTTCTCTTCCAGAGTCCAGTGACATGTTGTAGCCGCTGAAGTGATTGTGATACCTCTTTCCTGCTCCTGTTCCATCCAGTCCATGGTAGCAGTACCTTCATGAGTATCACCAATCTTATAGTTGACACCTGTGTAATACAGGATACGTTCTGTAAGAGTTGTTTTACCCGCATCGATATGAGCCATAATACCAATATTTCTGGTACGCTCTAATGGATATTCTCTTCCTTCTTTAGCCAATGGATTTTCCTCCTATATTAGAAGCGATAGTGAGCAAATGCTTTATTTGCTTCAGCCATCTTGTGCATGTCTTCTTTTCTCTTAACGGATGCACCTGTGTTGTTCATTGCATCTAAAAGCTCGTTTGCAAGTCTTTCTTCCATTGTTTTCTCGCCTCTTTTACGAGAGAACATTGTTAACCAGCGAAGAGCCAGTGCCTGACGTCTGTCTGCTCTTACCTCGATCGGAACCTGATAAGTAGCACCACCGATACGTCTAGCTTTTACCTCAAGAAGTGGCATGATGTTGTTCATAGCCTCTTCAAATACTTCAAGTGCTGGTTTACCAGCTTTTTCTTCGATTCTGGCGAATGCACCGTAAACAATTTTCTGTGCTACACCTTTCTTACCGTCTAACATGATGTTATTGATAAGTTTGGTAACCACTTTATTGTTGTACATTGGATCTGCCAGAACGTCTCTTTTCTGAGTATGTCCTTTACGTGGCACGTTACTTCCCTCCTTAATCATTGTGATTAAATCATCGGTACTCACGCAGATAACTATTGCATGTTCGCACTGGTAAGGTCCTATATTTAACCCGCAACCGGCAGGGTATATGGAATACCGTACAAATTCATAGTTCTAGTCTTCCGTGAATTTTCGATTGATTAATTCCTGCTGTCCCAAACAATAGGATCAGCTCTTAAAATTCTTATGAAACCTTTTTAGAATTATTTCTTTTTCGGTCTCTTAGCGCCGTATTTAGAACGGGCCTGTTTTCTGTTAGCAACACCTGCAGTATCAAGAGTACCTCTGATGATGTGGTATCTTGTACCAGGTAAGTCCTTAACCCTTCCACCACGGATAAGAACAACGCTATGCTCCTGAAGGTTGTGACCTTCTCCTGGGATGTAGCTTGTTACTTCGATTCCGTTGGAAAGACGAACTCTGGCGATTTTTCTAAGAGCTGAGTTAGGCTTCTTAGGAGTTGCAGTCTTAACTGCTGTACAAACGCCACGTTTCTGTGGTGCAGACTGTTCAACTGCTTTCTTTCTTAAAGAGTTGAATGTTTTCTGAAGAGCCGGAGCTGTAGATTTCTTTACAGTTGTCTGGCGTCCCTTTCTTACTAACTGGTTGAATGTTGGCATTCCATTTCACCTCCCGATTTATTTCTCCATAGCTTACTATGGGGCCTTGCGGTTGCTATTCATGTAAATACGCGCAAAAAATCAACGTTCTCTTTGCACGCTTGCTCATTATATCCCGTAAAATCCACGCTGTCAAGGGATTTCGCATGAAATTTACATGATTTTTTCTAATTTTTATCATTACCGTAAATTTCTTTTTTCATACACCACATCACCGCAATAAACTTATCAGACAATACCCCTTCCCCAAAAATCTTAACTGCCATCTCTCCCCAAATGTATCCCGACCAGACACTATTCTCTTCCTATTATAAGTGACTGACCATGTGAACTCCTAAAAGCAAAATACACCAAAAACTCACCAAGCCTCCAAACGCAGCTGCCGATAACAGCTCCCATAAATCCACATATGCTGCAGGAATAATTTTCCCATATAGTCCCAGCCAACAGTCAGCGCCGGATAATATTTTATTTTTGATGCCTTAGAATATCTTAGTGTCCGAAACCGCACACAAAATAAAATATTATCCGGCGCGTCCCTCCTCCCCTATTCACAATTGCATTTTCCCTCCCCTTTCATTATAATAACAACCAAAGCAACAATTCAAATTTTCAAGAAAGGACACCCCAAAATGAAGAAACCCAGCATGATCAGCGTACTTCTATTCCTGACAGGCCTCCTATGCATCATAGCCCTTATCTTCTTCAATAAAAGTACCCTGAAACAAATCACCACCACCGAAAAAGAAGTCGACACCATGTCCGAGCAGCTCACCGCCAAACGCGACGAAGTCAAACAAGCCGTCGATAAATATGCAACTGCCATAGACACCGTTCAATCAAACATCGACCGCATGAAACAAAAACAACAGACAGCCTCCCAGAAGAAAACACAGGAAAAAGCCGAAATCACAGAAGAACCATCCAAACCATCCGTTTTCAACGAAGCCAACACCTCTTCCGGTTCAAGCTCAAATACCAGCGTTTTCTCCTCCCAGCCAGAAGGCAACGGCCATATAGTAGGAATAGACCCCGGACACCAAAGCGAATCCGTAGATATGAGCGCATTAGAGCCAAACGGTCCCGGCTCCTCCGAAATGAAAGCCAAATGCTCCACCGGTACCCAGGGAACCTACAGCGGCGTACCCGAATATCAGCTCAACCTTGAGATTTCTCTCCAATTAAGAGACGAACTCGAACAGCGAGGCTATCAGGTCGTAATGACCAGGACAGACAACGAAACAGCAATCAGCAACATGGAGCGAGCTCAATATGCTGCTGCACAGGGATCAGAAATCTACGTCAGAATCCATGCAAACGGAGATGACTCCCACACAGCATCCGGAGCCCTGACAATGTCACCATCCCAGAACAACCCCTATATTCCACAGCTGTTCGACCAGTCCAATCATTTATCCCAGTGCATCATCGATTCCTACTGTGCCGCAACCGGTTTTCAAAATCTCGGAATCCAATACACCGACACCATGACCGGAATCAACTGGAGCACCATTCCTGTCACAATCCTGGAAATGGGCTTCATGACAAGTCAGAATGATGACCTGAAAATGAACGATACCGAATTCCAGAAGACCATGGTACAGGGAATCGCAAACGGAATTGACAGCTATTTCGCATCATAATCGTACCGCAATTTCTTCTATATTAATATGAAAGGAAACAATCAAATGAGCATGAAAAACTCTGATAACAACAATAATGAAACTGACAGATTTTCCAAAAACGAAAAACCAATTTTCCTGTATACAGTGATTGGCGTACTGACAGTTGCTGTTATTGCACTGGGTGCAGTCTCCTTCTTATCACTGAACCATCTTGTCACCCTCCAGCAGAAAGTACAGACACTTTCCAACACCGCACAGGATATCTCAACTGATGCGAACGCCCTCATCAGCCAGGCAGATCAGCTGGATGAACTAAGAGAACAGGAAAGTTCCGTTCAGACAGCAACAGGAGAAACAACTGCTGCCGCCCAGTCTGAATCACCAGAACCCGCTCCAGGATCAGAACAGGAAGGAACACTTTCCCCTTCTTCCGGCACCACATTCACTGACAACACAGACTCCAGTATGGATAATCTTCTGAATCAGGTACAGTCACTACTCCCAACAGATAACGGAACCTGGTCCGTATATGTCTGCAACCTGCTGAAAGATTCCGATGGAACGATCAATGACACTCCAATGCAGGCTGCCAGCCTGATCAAACTTTATATCATGGGTGCTGTCTACGAAAATTATGGAACAATTGCCCAGTCCCATAACAGCGAAGAAATAGACAGCAATATTTCTGCCATGATCTCCGTCAGTGATAATGATGCTGCCAATACTCTGGTAAACTGGCTCGGAAACGGCAATGATGCCGCCGGTATGGCAAAAGTAAATAATTTCTGTCAGGAACATGGTTTCACCAGCACACAGATGAACCGGCTCCTTCTCGCCGGCAAAGAAAATGGTGACAATTATACATCCGTCAAAGACTGCGGAACATTCTTAAAACAGATTTATCAGGTAATCAATGGAACTCTTCCATCATCTACTCTCGCAAATGCAGACGCCATGTACTTCCAATTAAAAACACAGCAACGCAAGAATAAGATTCCGGCTCAGCTCCCTGAGGGCGTTGGCACCGCTAATAAAACCGGCGAACTCGACACAGTAGAAAATGATGCAGCGATCATCTATGACACCGCCAAAGGCATTGATCTTGTTGTATGCTTCATGTCACAGGATCTCACCGATACCGGCTCAGCCCAGAGCACCATTGCTGCAGATGCACGCGCTATCTACGGATATTATAATGAATAAACACTATCTTCTGAATCTACAGTCTATCCAGATAATTGTCATAAATCAGATAGATATTCACAGTTGAAACAAAGAACTTACTTGATTCGATTAAAAGAAGGAGGCACATCCCTTAACGGGTTGTGCCTCCTTCTGCAAATTCAACAGGAAGAATCGTCAATGTTTCTATCTCTTCCCCTTTTATTTTCTTTAATAAAAGTTCCACAGCCTTTCGTGCCATATCCGGTACAGGCTGTACGATCGTTGATACCAGATATTTTCCACTGTTCATCCACTGCATTCCATCATGTCCCACAAGCTGAACTTCCTCCGGAACTTCCACACCAAGAAACTGCATCTGTTCCAGTAAAGCTATCGCAAGCAGATCTGTGCTGGTATAGATACCATCGTACCTCATTTTTCCGGTCTTTCTTGCAGATATGATAAAATTCCTCAATATCCCTTCCACAGAAGTTTTTCCTCTGATCAGATCAAAATCATCTCCCAGATTTAATGTTTCACAGTAGACTCCATGAGCATCACAATAGCTCTTAAATCCTTTCCCCCGCTTCAACGTCTCTCCGGAAATCTCTGACCCATTTCTCAGATAGAGCAGATGTCTGCTTCCTGTTGAAATCATTTTCTGTGCAGCAAGTTCTCCTCCATGATAGTTATCTGAACTGATACAGCTTACTTTTTTGTGAAAATGTCTGTCCAGAGAGATAAGAGGAATATTTTCCGATACATATGGCTCAACATCCTGATATGTAACACAGATAATGCCATCCACTTTATTCTGCTCTGCCATACGATAATAATATTCTTCCTTCTCAGGCATTCCCTGTGTATTACACAGCAACAGTTTATAACCATTTTTATACAATTCCTGCTCAATATAGTAAACCCACTCTGCAAAAAAAGGATTCAGTATTTCAGGTACAAGTGCCGCTACTGTATAGGTATTCTTTGTTTTCAGACCTCTGGCATAGAAGTTCATCTGATACCCAAGCTTTTTTACAGAAGCTTCTACTTTTATTCTGTTTTTCTCACTTACATACTGTCCGTTCAGCACCTTGGAAACAGTTCCAACAGCTACCCCTGCATCCTGTGCCACATCTTTAATTGTTACCATATACAACTCCTGATATTTTTTACTGTATATTGCTTATAAAACGGACAAAGTCATCTACTTCCACTATATGCTCATGAACGCAGACGTTTCGCGATCTGCGTTCATGTTTCTCATCCGGACAGACTATAGTTGAAACAGGATTCTTACCTGATCCGGTAAAAATCTTTATTTATACAGACACATTTTTTCTGAAACTTTTAAATCTTCTGTTCTGAAAACTTCCCAGTCCATACCCAGAATATTCTCTTCTGTTTCCGCTGCTCCATATACCTTTCCGTTTTCTGCAAATACCTCAATAACTTCCTGATCAAAAATGAAGCTGATTTCCTGTTCTGTTGAGATTCTTTCCCTCATATAATATACATGTGTTTCTGTATCCTCAATACTCAGGATATTGCTGTAAAAATCCGCTGTCAGTCTCAGGCTTCCTATTGTCAGTCTCCACTCTCCCTTAGTACCTGCTTCCGGAGTCAGAACGATCTTGCATGCCTGTCCCTCAGGAGAGATTTTATTTTTAAGATTATCATACCATTCTGTTTCCAGATTCTCAAGCTCTTTGGCAGGTGCAAAACAGATTTTATAGTCACTGCCTTCTTTTACCAGGGATAATTCTGTTGGAAGGGACATCAGTCCTCTGTAATTTCCTCTGTCATTCTTCATACGGAGCCATGCCATACTGATCACCCTGTCATCTACACCACTGAATGTCTGAGCTGCATAGGGCAGTACAGAGCTATACCCGGATTTACGGCATCCGTCAGGTTTAAACTTATACCCGTCAAATTCTCCGGTCATATAGTAACCATCTGCGGACCAGAATACCCATCTCTTTTCTCCTGGCACATTTTTAACTTCCAGTTCAAGAAGATCCGGACACTCCCACATTCCAGGCTCTGAAATTCTCTGAGTTTCCTCCCAGTTCAGCAGATCTGTTGAGCGATAGACAGCAAAATCATATCCGTCCAGGTATAATACCATAATAAATGCTTTGCTTTCTTTATGATAAAAAACCTTAGGATCTCTGTTCTCATTTACAATATGCGGCATACAGAATTTTTCTGATCTCTGAAGAGTTTTTCCTCCATCTGTAGAATACGCCAGTCTCTGGGTAAACAGATTTCCTGCATCTACAGACCACTGATTTCTGCCGCCTGCAGCTGTATAGAAGTACAACAAAGTTCCTTCGCCATAGCCTGTCAGATTATCTTTATCCTGAATTCCGCAGCCGGAGTAAACAGTTCCTGTTTCATCCGGTGCAATAGCCAGTCCTTCCTGTTCCCAGTGATAGAGATCCTTACTCTTTACATGACCCCACTGCATATTTCCCCACATACTTCCATATGGATTCCACTGATAATAGAGATGATAAAATCCATCTGCATAAACCATACCATTAGGGTCATTATGCCATCCTGTTGCAGGTGCAGCATGCAGTTTCGGACGATAAGGATATACATTATCATAAGGTTTCCCGTAACAGAAAATTCCTTCCAGAAGTTCCTTGTCTGCACCTTCTACCTGCAGATCTTTTCCTAAGAACGCAGAAGCATCCCAGCATCCGTAAAATTCACAATCTGTTTTTCCAAGATGAATATCGATCTCCTGGATTTTTTTTCCTTCTATATAAAAATGCAGCTTTCTTTCCGGTGCATTTTTGCTTACCGGGAGCCAGATATACGGTTTTTCAACGTTTAATATCATTTTGTATCCTCCATTTAGCTGTTCCGTTCAAAAATCTTATACTTCCAGTTGTTGCTCATTTCATTTTTTATGGCTTCAGCCGATTAGTTTTTCGCTCCTGTAGATGCAATTCCTGCCACATAGTATTTCTGAAGACTAAGGAAAATGATCAGTACCGGAATTGTTACCAATGTCAGACCAGCCATAACATTTCCATAGTTAACCGGCTGGATACTGAACAGACTGCTCAGAGCCATCTGGATGGTCTGTTTGGAGCTGTCTGAGATTACCATAACCGGCCATACAAAATCATTCCAGCAGGCAATAAATACAAGAATACCAACAGTTGCATACACCGGTTTTGCCAGAGGCACGACCAGCTGGAAAAAGGTTCTAATCGCACTGGCGCCGTCCAGCTTGGCAGCTTCTTCAATACTCTCAGGAATTCCCATAAAGTTCTGTCTGAACAGGAAGATATACATAGGGCTTGCGATCGCCGGAAGTATCAGTGCAAGATAAGAGTTTGAAAGTCCCATCTTATAGATAATAGAGAACTGCGGAAGCATAACTGTCTGAGCCGGAATGATCATAACTGCCAGGATCAGTGCAAAAAGCAGATTTTTCTTTGGGAATTTTAATCTGGCAAATGCATAACCTGCCATAGAATTTACGATCAGTCCCAAAGCAATGATGACTATAATATATGACAGTGAATTCAGCATTGCTTTTACAAGAGGAAGCTTTGAGATAACCTCTTTATAGTTAAAAAATACATCTTCTTTGAATGCCGGTGCAAAAGCCTTCAGACTGGTAATATCTGAAAAGATCATGGCATCATCTTTAAAAGAAGAAACGATCATCCAGATCAGTGGAAACATAAAAATTAATGCTACCACTGTCATACCAATATATATAAGAAACTGTTTTGGCAGAGATGGTTTTTTATACATTTATTTTTCCTCCTAATCTTCGTTACTCTTATTTGTCAGCTTGTTCTGAATCAATGTAAGGATCAATACCATAACTGTAAATACCAGTGCCATTGCAGAACCATATCCCATCTTGTTGTATTTGAAACCAGTCTGATAGATTTCATATACGATCGTCATGGTGGAATTCTGCGGACCACCGGCAGTCATCATCATTGGCTGGATGATCAGCTGGAAGGCACTTACTACAATAGACAGAGAAATAAATACTGTTATATTTCTTAATCCCGGAATTGTGATATTCCAGAACTGATTCCACTTTGTTGCGCCGTCCACTGCTGCTGCCTCATACAGATACTGCGGAATATCCTGAAGACCGGATAAGAAGATCATCATCTGGAAACCACAGCCCTGCCATGCTGACAGAATAACAATACACAGCATTGCGGTCTTTGGATCATTCAGAAATTTAAACGGCCCAATTCCCACACTTCCAAGTAAGGAGTTCAGCAAACCATTGTTCGGATTGTAAATATATGTCCAGAGAATGGAAACTACAACCAGAGATAATACAGTTGGTGCAAAAAATGCAAGTCTGTAAACTGAAATTCCTTTCATCTTACGGTTGATCATTAAAGCCAGGCCAAGTGCCAGGCATACCTGAAGCGGAACTACCAGGATTACGAATACAAATGTATTCACAATACTCTTCATAAATACTGTATCCTGAGTCAGGCGGATAAAGTTCTTCAATCCAACGAATTCCATTCTGTCTGGTTTCAGAATATTGTAATTAGTAAAACTATATCCAACCGTCATAAAGAACGGAACAAACAGGAAAATAGCAAGAAGTACAAATGCAGGTGCAACAAATGCCAGTCCCGTCCAGTTTTCTTTTGTCATTTTTTTTCTGGGTGCTTTCACCGGAAACCCTCCTTTTTACTCATATCAGAGATTCAGCCAGTAAAGCGGAAATTTTTGATCCGCCTTTACAATTCAAATTCCGGGACACCTTTCATGTATGATGCCCCGGAATTCTGCCACAGGAAATTCGAAACTTTTTTATGGAGTTCAGCAAACTCCGCAGTCACAATTACTGATTAGTAAATATCTGCCTGGAAGTTATACTGCTCTACAGCCTGATCCAGAGCTTCATCTACTTCCATACCTGTAAGTACGTTCTGTAATGCAGTTGCAAACTGATTGCTGAGGATCGGATAGTATACAGATACAGGTCTTGCTTTTGCTGTGTTCTGTAACTGATAGCTGAATACGTTCAGTGGTTCTTCATTGAATGCGTCAATTTTCTCAAATGCAGAACTTCTTGCAGGCGGCATTGCGTTTGCTTCGTACATTCTTGCACTGGCATCTGTGCTTGTCATAAAGCGAATCAGCTCTGCTGCGCCTTCTTTTTTCTCATCAGAACAGTTGCTGCTCATTGCAAATGTCCAGGAACCACAGGCAGATGCCGGAGTAGAATTCTCATCATAAACAGGCATTGGCATCAGGCCCCAGTTAATATCGTATTTTGCAAGATTACCTGGTTCCCAGGATCCTGTCAGAGCCATTGCAGCCTGACCAAGTTCAAAGCTGTTCTCTGCAGGTGTTGCACTTGCATATCCATTATCTGCCATTTCCTTGATCCAGTTAAATACATTCTTAGTTGCATCACCGTTAAGGAAGCCTTCTGCTGTTTCTCCGTCTTTGTCCAGTACGCTGCTGTCCTGAGAGTAGATCAGTGGAAGGAAGAAGTAGATACATGTCTCATCTTTTGCATCCAGAGACATTGTGATTCCATAGCAGTCATCTGTTGTCAGTTTTTTAGCTGCATCCTCAAGCTGTGCAAGAGTCCATGGTTTTTCTGCTGTAGCAGGCTCAATTCCTGCTTTTTCAAACATATCTTTGTTATAGAAAATACCTACAGAGGAGTCCATAGCACCTAATGTATATAATTCATCATTGTATGTACCCTGCTGGATAATAGACGGGTTGAAATCAGCTAATTCGTCTTCTTTGAAATAATCACCGATCGGTACGATTGCATTTGCATCTGCATACTGTGCAACTGCAACGCCATCTACTGTGAACACATCCGGAAGTCCGCCGTTTGTAATCGCTGCATTAACTTTATCATCATATCCACCTGCGTCACCGCTTCTTGCGATCTGAGTTAAAGTTGCATGATAAGTTCCCTCATATTCCTTATTAAATTCATCGATCAGTGTTTTATAAAGCTGTCCTTCCGGTGAGTCTGTCTCATGAACCCAGATAGTAAGTTCTTCTGCATCTGCTGCAGAAGCTGTAACAGCTGTTGCGCTGAATACAGATGTCATCATAGCTGCTGCCATTACTACGCTCAATACTTTTTTCTTCATTGTTCGTCCTCCTGATTTTTGAGTTTGGTTATGTGGATTGATTTTGAAACGTTTCATTTTTGCTTTTATTTTTTGCATTCACAAAAGTATTTTTCCATCTGCCGGATTCAGATAAGCACTTTTATGAATGCATTATTGATATCAATGATTGCTTCAAAAATGAAACGATTCATTTGATGGTTTTATTATATAGTTGAAACGATTCATAGTCAAGAGACAATTATGCTGTTTTTTACTTTTCTAATATTTTCAACAATATTATATATCTTTTTTTATATATTATGCACAAAGCGCAGTTCTTTTTACAAAATAATAAGAGCAAAAAAGAAGCCCTCTGCCTATGCAGAATAGAACAATCTATGTCCGGCAATCCCGAACTGATTTATCCTGCTTAAAGCAAAAGACTTCTCCTGTTTATACCATTATGCCTCTTCAGCTTCTCCCTCTTCATAGGACTTCTCCCATATCTCCGAGAACACTGCCAGAGGGCAGTCCGTCAGGAGACACATAAGAAGGAAACATTCATAAGGATTCACTATGTAGATTTCGCCCATTCCGCATCGAAGCAGGATGTCCTGAATCTCATCAAGGAAATGCTTGTATCTGTTAAATGGATCATCATCCTCCATCTCCTGCGATACAATAAAAAACCCCAGCGTGATCAGGTCAAATCGCTCCACCGGGAGTTTGTGGCTAAGGATGTTCGTGATTCTCTGTCTGCTGAAACGCTTCTGGCTGAAATGTTTTGCGAGAATGGAAGCCGACATCTTTTTCAGATTTCCCATTTTGTTAATCGGAATCCCGCTGCAGATTACTTTTTCCACATCGGACGGTGTGATTCTCTCTGCTGTCCACACTTTATCCCCGCCTTTTTCCTCCTCATCATGTTGATAAAGTCCGGCGATAATCTGTTTTGCATGATAAAGCAGTCTCGTAAATTCCTGGAATGCCTGGCTTTTCTCGGATATCGGATCTACTCGTTTAGCCTTCAGTTTTGCAAGATAATCTATCAGCTTCTCTTCTGTATCCAGACAGAGACTATTTCCGTATAGAACCTGAGTATTATCCATTTCTACCGGAGAGAGCGTTTCATATTTCTTCTTTAACTCCTCTGCTTTGTGATATCCCTGCTGGGTACTGTAACAATACCAGTAGATTACCTCATCCGGATTGTGGAAATCAAAATCCTGCTCTTTTAATACTCTGGTCAGAAAATCCGAAACATCTTCGGCTGTCATTTTTAATCCGAATCCAAGCAGGAAAACGGTTTCTCTTTTTACTGAAGCCTGATTCAGCCAGTTATTGACCAGCGCCGATAATTTCGTTGAGGTAGGATTCATTGACTTGGGGGTATAGGTCTCTTTAAATGAATCCAGTATGATTTCCTTATATACCTCCTGTGGAACTTCTGAGAAAGGTTCTTCCAGTTCTGCTCTCTCATAAATGTAACGCTTCAGGTGATCGCCAAAGGATACCAGCTCCATCTCTTTATATAAATAATGAAAAATAACATCTGAATCCTCATCTTCGAAACTGTCAAGGCTTACTACCTGGCGGAATCTCTGAGCTGCCCTTCTGGTAAATTCATAATCCTGTACTTTATCAAATGCCACCGTCTGCTCAAAGTCCAGATCCTGCATACGATTTTTCATACTGCCTTCACCTCTCATTTTTTATCTTTCAGATTTTTCATCCATGTTTTTACCATTCGGACCGTATCTAACTTCTGCACTTCGCAAAGCACGATCGTCACATTGTCTCTTCCGCCTTTATCCAGTGCAGTCTGTAAAAGAGTATCTACCATTTCTGAAAGCCCCAGACCTCCCGACAGAATTTCTTCGATTTCTCTGTCCGAAAGCATATCCGTCACCCCATCCGAGCACAGCAGATATTTATAACCTTCTTTATGCTCGATTTCTGCCACAGATGGTTCCAGCATCTGCAGATCCTCGGGAAGTCCCAGATACTGTGTTAATGGAGCTTTTCCCACCATCGACCTTCCCAGAACATGATCGGTAGAAATCTGGCGCAGTTTATTTTCACCCCAGAGATAGATTCTGCTGTCTCCGAGATTGCAGGCAAACATAGACTCCGGCGTAAATAGAACCATCGCCATGGTACTGCCCATACTCTGAATATGGTTGTCCGTCCCATAACTGCATACTGCCTGATTCATCTTCTTACATATTCCATCTATGAACTCTTCCGGGATATCTCTCAGCATTCTTTTATTTGTATTGTAAAATTTTCCAAATTCTTCGGAAGCGAGAAAAGCTGCTACTTCTCCACAGCTTTCTCCTCCCATGCCGTCAAATACTGCCATTGCCGGTACTCTGCTTCCGGAAATAATCTTCGAACAGATGCCTTTTGTCCCCTCATTGTTCATTGGGAGGGATTCTCCAAAGCACCAGAAATTATCCTCATTATTTGCCCTGACATTTCCCATATGGCAGGTATATGCACACTCAATCTGATACGCCATCGTCTGTCTTTGTACCTTCTCCCTTCAATGCTTTCAGTGAATTATTCCAGTATTTCTCGCCACGTTTTACAAACTCATCATTATCTGTTTCATTGTCATGGCATTTGCCATTGGAATCGATCCAGCGGATCAGCTCACCGTCATCATAATAATAGTATTCTGAAGTTTCATCATACCAGATATATGCAAAGAAAAGCCTCTCACCCCAATAAAAATATTCCTCATAAACACCGTCTTCTGACTCTGCCGGGTAAACCAGAGCTTTCATGCATTCGCTTTCAATGTCCATATTTCCGTCTGACTGCTGAGTAGTCTTAACTCTGCGCAGATATCGTAAAACAGTTCCCTCTGTACCAACCCAGTCATAGCTGTCCAGATTGTCCGTAATCGTTGTTGCCTGCTCCTTGATCGTATCCAATGTCTTTGAGAAATCTTTGGAATCAGATTTCGAGGAGCTGTATTTCTTATCCTCCAGAATTGCAATCGGATTATCTTCCTGATTTGCCTGCTGGTTACGCAGACTTACTTTATAGTAAATGCCTGCCATACCCAGTATTGCTGCTCCTGCTACGATTGCAACCAGTGCCCTTCGCAACAACTGCTTCTTTCTGCGTCTGCGTTTTCTGGCTTCTACCGCCCTGGCAGATCTCATCGCAACTGTCTCTGATGGTGTTTCCTGAGTAATTGTACTTCTAACCGCTGAGGCTGTAGCACTCGTATTTCTGACCGTTGAAACTGTAGCACTTGTTGCTGCGTCTGCATTTCGCTGCTGCGTTTTATCTGCAGATACAGCAGTCTGTACTAATGCATCTGCTGTTCTCGTCCTATTCGGATTTTGCCCTGATGTAACAGCTGCTGTCTTTCTATTTACGGAACTGCGTGATGGAGCATCTGACAATCTCTTTCTGTCTGAAATATTTTGTCCACTTGACTGGCTTTTCTTTTTAGACACATTCTGCTCTTGTACATCCCGTATCTCTGATCCCGTTTTCTTTTCATTTTGGCTCGTTGAGCTCTGTTCGGATGTAATTTGTGGTGTCCTATACCGGTTTCCAATAGTTGATGCAATCTTAGATGAAGGCATCTCGCTTTGCGATATCTGCCAATTCTTTACAATTCTTCCATTCTTCAGATCATCCAGCGCACGATAAAACTCCTCCGGAGTCTGGTATCTCTCCGCAGGATCATAGGCACAGGCTTTCAGAATAATCTGCGCGAACAACTCTCCTGCATCCGCCGGAACGCTCATCTTCTCACCTGCAACACGCTTATTTAATGCATTCTCTTTATCTCTGTATGTAATAAACTGCTTTTCCAAACTCATAAATGGCAGTCTGTTGTGGTTCATCAATTTGTATAGTACAATTCCGAGAGAATAAATATCCACTCTGCTGTCATATTTCTCCCCCTTATACATCTCCGGAGCCATATAGGAGTAAGTTCCCTTCTTGGAAAATCCGCTCATTGTCCGCTCAAGTTCACGGGCAATTCCGAAATCTCCAAGCTTAAAATCGCCAAATCTGGATACAAAAATATTCTCCGGCTTGATGTCTCTGTGAATGATCTTAAGTTTCCGGCAATACTCCAGAGATTTACTCAGGTCCATTCCAAGCTGTATCACTTCATTTTCAGTCAGCTGTTTCTCTGCACAATAATCAATAAAACTGGTAAGATATTCCATTCGTATGGAGATTTCCCAGCCTATGGCATCCAGATATTCCATAACCTTGAAGTCTTCTACAGAAACAATATAAGAATTTCCCCGGAAATACTCCATGGTGCTGATTTCCTGGATACACTCCTCTACCAGATTCTGAAAATACTGTCTGGTGGACTGGTCATCTCCCGTTTCGGAACGTACACTGTTTAGCTCGCTCTGGCTTCCGGGTATGTTGATGATCTTAATGGCTGAATAGAAAGATTTTCCACATTCTGTTCTCTGCGCTTTGTAAACTTTTCCAAAAGAACCTTCGCCGATCTTCTCTATGATCTTCCATTCCGGCCATGCCGAAACCGGCAATTCTTTATCCATGCTGCACCTCCTTCTTTGTCTTATATCTATAATACTTTCATTATGATATCAAAATCATAAAACAAATCTTCGTCTTATCTGCAAATTATAACACAAAACCCGACTTCTTTGTATTTTTCTCTTTTTATCTCCACTGGAATCTTTTGGTTAAGTTACTGTTCACTCCGTGCCCAGTAACACGCTTCGCGATGCACAGACTTTATGCTAATCGCATAAAGTCGCGCGGTATGTCTCGGGTTTTCTGTGACCTTCGCTCACAAAAAACACCTCGCGGGATACTACCTGTGAACAGTACTTGGTTAAATCTTTTATAATATCAAAAAAGAGAACTACCATACCAGCAATTCTGTCAGTATAATAGTCCTCTTATCATTCATATTAAAGCGAATATTCGCAATTCAATCAATCCAGATAAAAATCCTGTGCCGAAATCAGGAATTATTCGTTATCTTCTGTATCATCAGCATCTTCCACATCATCAGCTTCATCTGCATCAAATTCTTCAATATCGAATTCTTCCTCTTCCGGAAGTTCTTCATCCATTGTGATCATCTCATCGTCTTTGATCTCTTCATCCTGAAGTTCCTCTGCTGTTTCTTCAACAGGAGCTTCTGGCTCAGGCATTGTACTGTTCAGTCTTACATCTCTGTAACGCTTCATACCAGTACCAGCCGGGATCAGTTTACCGATGATTACGTTCTCTTTCAGACCGATCAACGGGTCAACTTTGCCCTTGATAGCAGCCTCTGTCAGAACCTTAGTTGTTTCCTGGAAGGAAGCGGCTGACAGGAAGGAGTTTGTAGCAAGAGATGCCTTGGTGATACCAAGCATAACCTGTTTTCCATCTGCAGGCTGTTTGCCTTCTTTTTCCATCTGTTCGTTAACATCCTCATATTCAAGGAAGTCAACCAGTGTTCCAGGAAGGAATTCTGTATCTCCGTTATCTTCGATACGGATCTTCTTCAGCATCTGACGAACAATAACTTCGATATGCTTATCACTGATTTCAACACCCTGGAGACGATATACACGCTGTACTTCACGGATCATGTAATCCTGAACTGCACGTACACCCTTGATTCTCAGGATATCATGCGGATTTACGCTACCTTCTGTAAGCTCATCACCGGCTTCAAGAATCTGTCCGTCTGTGATCTTGATACGGGATCCGTAAGGAATAAGGTAAGTCTTGGATTCACCTGTTTCCTGATCTGTAACGATAACTTCACGTTTCTTCTTAGTGTCATTGATAACAGCAACACCAGGAATCTCTGTGATGATGGCAAGACCTTTCGGCTTTCTTGCCTCGAAAAGCTCCTCGACACGAGGAAGACCCTGTGTGATATCTCCACCGGCAACACCACCACTATGGAATGTACGCATGGTAAGCTGTGTACCAGGCTCACCGATAGACTGTGCTGCGATGATACCAACAGATTCACCAACCTGAACAGCTTCACCTGTTGCAAGGTTCGCACCGTAACATTTCGCACAGATACCAACTTTACATTTACATGTAAGAATTGTACGGATCTTAACTCTCTCGATAGATCCGCCAGTCTGGTTGTCCACGCCTTCTTTCATGATACGGGCTGCACGTTTTGGTGTGATCATATGGTTAGCTTTAACGATAACTTCGCCATCTTTATTCTTAATTGTCTCACAGGAGAAACGACCTGTGATACGCTCCTGAAGTCCTTCGATCTCTTCTTTACCGTCTGTAAAGGATTCTACATACATACCTGAGATCTCATCTCTGTTCTCACAGCAGTCTGTCTCACGTACGATCAGATCCTGAGAAACGTCAACCATACGTCTTGTCAGGTAACCTGAATCGGCTGTACGAAGAGCGGTATCGGACATACCTTTTCGAGCTCCATGCGCAGACATGAAGTATTCCAGTACGTCAAGACCTTCACGGAAGTTTGACTTGATAGGCAGCTCGATTGTGTGACCGGTTGTATCGGCCATCAGTCCTCGCATACCTGCAAGCTGTTTGATCTGTTTATCGGAACCACGGGCACCGGAGTCAGCCATCATAAAGATGTTGTTGTATTTATCAAGTCCGGACAACAGAGCATGTGTCAGCTCATCGTCAGTCTTCTTCCATGTATCAACAACTTCTTTGTAACGCTCTTCCTCAGTAATAAGACCACGTTTGTAGTTCTTTGTGATAAGGTCTACAGTATCCTGGGCCTGTTTGATCATTTCCGGTTTCTGAGGCGGAACGGTCATATCGGCGATGGCAACAGTCATGGCTGCACGTGTGGAATATTTATAACCTGTAGCTTTGATTGCATCAAGAACCTCAGCAGTCTTTGTAGCACCGTGAGTATTGATAACTTTTTCAAGAATCTGTTTCAGCTGTTTCTTAGCTACCAGGAAGTCAACCTCAAGAAGAAGTTCATTTCCCGGAATACTTCTGTCTACGAAACCAAGATCCTGAGGAAGGATTTCGTTGAACAGGAAACGTCCAAGTGTAGATTCTACTGTACCGGTCAGAACAGTTCCGTCCGGCATTGTCTTGCTGCAGCGAACGTGAATTCTGGACTGCAGTGTGATTACTTTATTTTCATAAGCAAGGATTGCTTCGTTTACACTCTTGAAGTATTTGCCTTCACCCTTGTTTCCAGGTCTTTCCTGTGTCAGATAGTAGATACCAAGTACCATATCCTGTGAAGGAACGGCTACAGGACCACCATCAGAAGGTTTCAGCAGGTTGTTCGGTGATAACAGAAGGAAACGGCACTCTGCCTGTGCTTCCTGTGAAAGCGGAAGATGTACGGCCATCTGGTCACCATCGAAGTCGGCGTTGAACGCAGTACAAACCAGCGGATGCAGTTTGATTGCTTTACCTTCTACAAGGATCGGTTCGAATGCCTGGATACCAAGACGGTGCAGTGTAGGTGCACGGTTCAGCATAACCGGGTGTTCTTTGATTACATCTTCCAGAACATCCCATACAGCCGGCTCCAGCTTCTCAACCATTTTCTTAGCGTTCTTAATATTGTGTGCAGTTCCGTTTGCAACAAGCTCCTTCATAACGAATGGTTTGAACAGCTCGATTGCCATTTCTTTCGGAAGACCACACTGGTAAATCTTAAGTTCCGGTCCTACGACGATAACGGAACGTCCGGAATAGTCAACTCGTTTACCAAGAAGGTTCTGACGGAAACGTCCGGATTTACCTTTCAGCATATCAGAAAGGGATTTCAGGGCTCTGTTTCCAGGACCTGTTACGGGACGTCCACGACGACCATTGTCAATCAGGGCATCAACTGCTTCCTGAAGCATACGTTTCTCATTACGAACGATGATATCCGGTGCACCTAACTCCAGAAGTCTCTTCAGACGGTTGTTACGATTGATGATTCTTCTGTAAAGGTCATTTAAGTCAGATGTTGCGAAACGTCCGCCATCCAGCTGAACCATCGGACGAAGGTCTGGCGGGATTACAGGGATAACAGTCATGATCATCCACTCAGGACGGTTTCCTGACTCACGGAAAGATTCTACAACTTCGAGACGTTTGATGATTCTCGCACGTTTCTGTCCGGTAGCATCTTTTAATTCTTTCTTAAGTTCTGCGGAATCTTTCTCAAGATCGATTGCTTCGAGAAGCTCTTTGATAGATTCTGCACCCATACCTACGCGGAAATTATATCCGTAAGCCTCGCGGGCATCCTGATATTCTCTCTCTGTAAGTACCTGTTTGTACTGGAGTCCGGAATCTGCCGGATCCAGTACGATATAGTTTGCAAAGTAAAGAACTTTCTCCAGAGTTCTCGGAGAAATGTCAAGGATCAGACCCATACGGGACGGAATTCCTTTAAAATACCAGATGTGGGATACCGGAGCAGCCAGCTCGATATGTCCCATACGCTCTCTACGTACAGAAGATTTGGTAACTTCTACACCACATCTGTCGCAGACAACGCCTTTATAGCGAATCTTTTTGTACTTTCCACAGTGGCACTCCCAGTCCTTGCTAGGTCCAAAGATTCTTTCACAGAAAAGTCCGTCTTTCTCCGGTTTCAAGGTACGGTAGTTGATGGTCTCAGGTTTTAAAACCTCGCCTCTTGACCACTCTCTGATTTTCTCAGGGGACGCCAGTCCGATTTTGATGGCATCGAAAGTCATTGGCTGATATGTTTCATTGGCGTTAGTTGTTTCTGCCATGTATTCTTTCCCCTTTCTTACTCTTCGTCATTGTCTTCAAGAACTTCATCCAGTTCATTGAAGTCGTCTTCCTCATCTTCGTCCTCTTCAACGTCAACGAGTTCTTCTCCGTCAAACTCCTGCTTTGTATAGCCGTGTTTGCCGTAGTCTTCTTCTCTGTCGTGATGTCTTCTTGAATCTCCCTCGATGACAGAACGAAGGTCTGTGTCACCGTAGTCTACAGATTCGAGAAGATGTACTTCTGTATTGTCATCCTTGAGTACCTTCACGTCCAGACCAAGAGACTGAAGCTCTTTTAAGAGAACCTTGAAGGATTCCGGAATACCCGGCTCAGGAATATTGTCACCTTTGATGATTGCTTCGTATGTCTTAACACGGCCAACAACATCATCGGACTTAACTGTCAGGATCTCCTGCAGTGTGTAAGATGCACCGTAAGCTTCCAGTGCCCAAACCTCCATCTCACCGAAACGCTGTCCACCGAACTGAGCTTTACCACCCAGAGGCTGCTGTGTTACCAGAGAGTAAGGACCTGTAGAACGTGCATGGATCTTATCGTCTACCAGGTGATGCAATTTCAGATAGTGCATGTGACCGATTGTTACAGGGCTGTCGAAATATTCACCTGTACGTCCGTCACGAAGACGCACTTTACCATCTCTGGAAATCGGAACGCCTTTCCACAGTGCTCTGTGGGCTTTATTCTCATCCAGATACTGCATTACATCCGGTGCTAAAATATCTTTATATTTCTCACGGAACTCTTCGAAATCTTCTGTGTTTACATAGTCATTTGCAAGTTCCAGTGTATCCTGGATATCATGCTCATTGGCACCCTGGAAAATAGGTGTGGCAACATTAAATCCAAGTGCTTTCGCAGCAAGGCTTAAATGAATCTCCAGGACCTGTCCGATATTCATTCGGGAAGGCACACCCAGAGGGTTCAGCACGATATCAAGAGGACGTCCGTTCGGAAGGAATGGCATATCTTCTACAGGAAGTACACGGGAAACAACACCCTTGTTACCGTGACGTCCGGCCATCTTATCACCAACGGAAATCTTTCTCTTCTGTGCGATATAGATACGTACGGACTGGTTTACACCAGGGGACATCTCATCGCCATTCTCTCTTGTAAACACCTTGGCATCTACGACAATACCGTATTCACCATGAGGTACTTTCAGAGAAGTATCACGTACTTCACGTGCTTTCTCACCGAAGATTGCACGGAGAAGTCTCTCTTCTGCAGTAAGCTCTGTCTCTCCCTTAGGAGTAACCTTACCAACAAGGATATCACCGGCACGAACTTCTGCACCGATACGGATGATACCACGTTCATCAAGATCCTTCAGTGCGTCATCGCCGACACCAGGAACATCACGTGTGATCTCTTCCGGTCCGAGTTTGGTATCACGGGCTTCTGCCTCATATTCTTCAATATGAACAGATGTGTAAACATCGTCCATAACAAGTCTTTCGCTAAGAAGTACAGCATCCTCGTAGTTGTAGCCTTCCCATGTCATAAATCCGATCAGCGGGTTCTTACCAAGAGCAAGCTCTCCGTTTGCTGTGGAAGGACCATCTGCAATAACCTGTCCGGCCTCTACGTGTTCACCCTGGAATACGATTGGCTTCTGGTTGTAGCAGTTACTCTGGTTACTTCTTAAGTATTTAGTCAGATGATAATCATCTTTTGTACCATCATCGTTCTTGATGCTGATATCTGTAGATGTGGAACGAAGTACAGTACCGGATTTCTTTGCAACTACGCAGACGCCGGAGTCAACTGCTGTCTTCACTTCCATACCTGTACCAACTACAGGAGCTTCCGTTGTCAGAAGCGGTACGGCCTGACGCTGCATGTTTGATCCCATCAGCGCACGGTTAGCATCGTCGTTCTGCAGGAACGGAATCAGAGCAGTAGCGACGGAGAATACCATACGAGGAGATACGTCCATGTAATCGAACATATGACGCTCATACTCCTGAGTCTCTTCGCGGAAACGACCGGATACATTCTTATGAACGAAATGTCCTTCTTCGTCCAGAGGCTCGTTGGCCTGTGCTACATGGTAATTATCCTCTTCATCAGCGGTCATATATACAACCTCATCTGTTACACGAGGATTCTTAGGATCTGTTTTGTCGATCTTACGGTAAGGTGCCTCGATAAATCCGTACTGATTGATTCTTGCATAAGATGCAAGGGAGTTGATCAGACCGATGTTAGGACCTTCAGGGGTCTCAACAGGGCACATTCTTCCATAATGGGAGTAATGGACATCTCGAACCTCGAATCCGGCTCTGTCTCGTGACAGACCGCCAGGTCCCAGGGCGGAAAGACGTCTCTTATGGGTCAGCTCACCAAGAGGATTGTTCTGATCCATGAACTGTGACAGCTGGGAAGAACCGAAGAACTCTTTCACTGCTGCAGTTACAGGTTTGATATTGATTAAGGACTGCGGAGAAATATTGTCCGTATCCTGTGTTGTCATTCTCTCACGAACCACACGTTCCAGTCTGGAAAGACCGATTCTGTACTGGTTCTGAAGCAGCTCACCTACCGCACGGATACGACGGTTTCCAAGGTGGTCGATATCATCGGCATTGCCAAGGCCATATTCCAGATGCATATTGTAGTTGATAGAAGCAAAGATGTCTTCTTTTGTGATATGCTTCGGAATCAGATCGTGGATATCTCTGTGGATCGCTGCGATTCTGTCTTCTAATGTGTCATTTTCTTCCAGAATATTCTCGAGAACAGGGTAGTATACTGATTCTGTAACACCGATGCTCTTCGGATCTTCGATCTCCGGAAGGTAGTGGCGGATATCCACCATTAAGTTGGAAAGAACCTTGATTCTGCGGTCTTCCTCGCCAAGAATCCATACATATGGAACGGCGCTGTTCTGGATGGTATTTGCCATTTCTTTTGTTACAACAGCTCCCTCTTCTGCCAGGATCTCGCCTGTAGAAGCATCAACAACATCCTCAGCCAATTTATGACCAACGATTCTCTTGTTGAAGTGGAGTTTCTTGTTGAATTTATAACGTCCAACCTTCGCAAGGTCATATCTTCTCGGATCAAAGAACATTGCGTTGATAAGGCTCTCTGCGCTGTCAACAGCAAGCGGCTCACCCGGGCGAATTTTCTTGTATAATTCAAGAAGACCTTCCTGATAGTTAGTGGATGTATCTTTTGTAAAACTTGCAAGGATCTTTGGCTCTTCGCCGAAAAGATCAATAATCTCTGCATTGCTTCCTACGCCAAGTGCACGGATCAGGACAGTAATCGGAACCTTTCTTGTTCTGTCAACACGTACGTAGAAAACATCATTAGAGTCTGTCTCATATTCCAGCCATGCACCTCTGTTCGGGATTACAGTACTGGAGAACAGTCTCTTACCAAGTTTATCATGCGCGATTGCGTAATAGATTCCAGGGGAACGTACTAACTGGCTGACAATTACACGCTCTGCACCATTGATGACAAAGGTACCTGTAACTGTCATGATAGGTAAATCTCCCATGAAAATCTCGTGTTCGTTGATTTCCTCTGTTTCTTTGTTAATCAGTCTCACTCGAACCTTCAAAGGTGCGGCGTAAGTTGCATCACGTTCTTTACACTGTTCGATATTATATTTTGCATCTTTCTCGTCAAATGTAAAGTCGATGAATTCCAGGCTGAGCTTTCCGGCGTAATCCGCGATCGGAGAAATATCATCAAAGACTTCCTTCAGTCCTTCATCAAGAAACCATTTATAAGAATCTCTCTGGACTTCGATCAGGTTTGGCATTTCCAGGACTTCTTCTTGTCTCTGGTAGCTCATACGCATGCTTTTTCCAGTTTTTACAGAACGAATTCTGTTTTTTTCCATTGACGTTTCACCCCTGTTTTTTCTTTAAATTTATTATAACTTGACCCTTTTTGCCAAAAGACATAAAGGCACATCTTGCCATAATATAGCATTCTTCACTATAGCACAGCAAGTTGTGCCTGTCAATCACTTTTTTTGATTTTTTTATACTTTTTTAAAAATTGGATTACTGTTTTTTCTCTATATAAAAATCTGCGATTCTTTATCAATAACGTCTTTGTTATTATTGTTCACAGTGTACATAATAACTATTCCTCAGAAATTTTGCTGTTCTTTGTGCGGATATTGTCGGAATGACCATTTTCATTGAATTCATTATCCTTATTGCTGTTAATGCGGGAGTTGATGAATTCGGCCGCATAGTCCTTATTGCTGTCAAATGTGTTTCCATCCACAGAAATCCCTTTTGAATCTGTAATGCACAAACCTGATTTGCTATTTGATCCACATATATTCCCCTGAATTCTGGAATTATCGCTTTCTGCATTGATTTCGATCCCATTGCTGCCATTTCTGGAAGAAAAATTATCCGTTATATCCGCTGACGGACATCCCTGTAAAAGTATTCCTTTTCCTTTATTTTTATAAGTATAGTTTCCATTAACAATACTATTTTCTGTATATTTAATAAGAATACCGTTTCTAAGATTTGAACTTACCCTGTTTCTCTCAATCCGGCCTCCTGCTGCAAATCGCAGCGCACAGATTCCATCTTTTGAAAATCCGGATATGGTATTTCTGTAAACCAGGCAGATTTTCTTTGCTGCCTCTGTTCCATTTATATAGATTCCATAATCGTTTCCACCAGACATATCATTATATAAAATCCGGATATTGCTGCCTTTCGCAACTCTGATTCCCGTATTGCTGTACATCTGATTTTGTGAAAGCCTTATTGTGTTTCCCCGGCATATACAATCCTCGGCCCAGGTAAGCTTAATTCCATCCCCATATCCACTGATCATATTGTTTTTGGCAGTAACGCCCCGGACAATATATCTCCCTGCCGGAACACCATTTGCCGCCGAGCTTGCAGTGTTTTCCGGATCATCATCTTCAGACGGTTTATTCTCTCCGGCTGACCCCTGAGATATTTCCCCGGTGATCCAGATACCATATCCATCCCACTGCTTATTATCTATCAGGGCCGGATCCGCAATTGCGATCTGGTTATTCTCGATCAGAATATTCTCCGCATACTGGTTTCCGGCCGCTGAAAGTTCCTGACCTTCCAGAGTGTGCGAATTTCTGGTATAAACGGAACGCACATAGATTCCGCCACCAACATTACTCATGACGTTTCCGGTTATCACCGTATCCTGATAATTCAGACACCAGATTGCTCTCTTTCTCAGATTAGCAAACTGATTGTCACAGATCGTAATGTTCTTATATGGTCTGTCAAACACCATACTGTGACTGCCGATTCCTGCAAATACATCCTCAAAAGTGTTATCCTTTATCACGATATTCTCACAGACACTTCCATCATATGGAAGATATCCTGGAAAAATCTTCGGCATACAGGCATCCAGCTGAATACATTCCTGACCGCCGCCTTCATAATCTTTCCAGTAGCCTCTGAATGCACATCCTGTGATTTCTGCATCCTTTACGCCCGCAAGCTCCAGAAAATGGGATTTGAGATTGTTAAGAAATGTAGCATTCTTTATTGTGACATTTGTAGCATGTCCTATTCTGAAACCTACAAAACCACCAGATTCTTCTTTGTTTTCCACCGATTCATAGTTTGCATCCCAGATACCGCCATCGATTGTTATATTGCGATATCCATCATACCCGCCTTCTGATGTCTGACTGTCTCCCAGACGAAGTAAAATCTCTTTTCTCGGTGAAGTTTTCGTTATCGTGGCACCTTCTGCGTACAGATAAATGTTGCTGTACATATGAAGGGTTCCTGTAAGTATGTAGTTCCCCGGCGGAATAATCACTTTGCATGGTTTTTCATCGGTTGCACGGTCTCTTGCCTGAGCCAGCAATGTATTTAATTTTACAGTGATGTCTTCTCCATCCTGCACATTCAGCACAAGCTCCTGCATCTCTTTCTGAGTCTGATCGTCATCTCCCGCGGAAAAACTCTCCGTATTTCCGTCATCAAAGCCATCCACTTCAGATTCATTTTCTGTAAATTCATTCGCAGGATTCTCTGCTAATTGCACATCCGCATCGGAAACATCTTCAAAAGATCCGTCACTTTCAGATGCGTCTTCAAATAACTGCTCTTCCTCTTGCTGGGCAGCCTGTACATTTACACCTGCATATGGGGTCAGACAAAGCTGCGCCGCCATAATAATGCCAAATATCCCTGCTGCTGTCCTGTTCATCATAGTCTGTAACCCTCCGGCTCTGTAAAAAAAGCAGGAACACCACTGGCATTCCTGCTTGTAAATCTTCTATATATAATAGGAAGATAATTATTTAAGGTTAACCTTAGCACCTTCAGCTTCAAGTTTTGTCTTGATGTCTTCAGCTTCTGCTTTGGATGCGCCTTCTTTAACAACCTTCGGAGCACCGTCAACCATTTCTTTAGCTTCTTTAAGACCTAAGCCAGTTACTTCACGAACAACTTTGATAACTTTAACTTTGTTTGGTCCAACTTCTGCAAGTTCTACGTCGAACTCATCTTTTTCTTCAGCTGCTTCTCCAGCTGCTCCAGCTGCTGCTACTACAACACCTGCTGCTGCGGATACACCAAATTCTTCTTCACAAGCTTTTACTAAGTCGTTTAATTCTAATACAGATAATTCTTTGATTGCTGCAATAAATTCTTCTGTTGTTAATTTTGCCATTTTAAATTCCCTCCATATAATATTATTTTAGATTCGTTCTTTTTGTGCCCTTGGGCATCAATGAAAATTATTCAGCTGCTGCTTCAGAGCCATTTTTCTCAGCGATCTGATTAAGCACACGAGCGAAGTTTGTAATCGGAGACTGGATGCTTCCAAGCAGTTTGCCAAGAAGTTCTTCTCTGGACGGGATTCCAGCCAGTGCCTGAATACCTGCCTGATCGTTGTAGTTTCCTTCAACGACACCTGCGATTAACTCTAAAGCCGGGTTCTTCTTTGCGAATTTATCAAGGATTCTTGCAGGAGCAGTTGCGTCTGTAGCAGAGATTGCCAGAGCGTTTGTTCCATGTAAGTGCTGGATAAGTTCTTCGCACTGAGTACCTTCGAATGCACGATGCATCATTGTGTTTTTGTATACTTTATATACAACACCAGCTTCTCTTAATTCCTTACGTAAAGCAGTATCCTGTTCAACTGTAAGACCGCTGTAGTTAACGAGTACTACAGATTCTGCATCTTTCACGTTGTTGATAATTTCTTCTACGACCGGTTGTTTAAGTTCTACTTTTGCCATGAAATGGTACACCTCCTTATAGATTTCGTATACCGCTGCAAATGAGTAAAGAAAAAGCCTTACTGCATGACAGTAAGGCTTGCGTAATCTTCCATAAACATAAAGAATACTTAGTCCTCGGTAGGCGTTTACAACTTATGCCTTACGGCACCTACTGTCTTCGGCAGCGTTCTGATGTATAATAGCACATTGACTTTATGTTGTCAAGAGTGATTTTTAATATTTTTTATTTTGTTCCGAAAATTCTGTCTCCGGCATCGCCGAGTCCCGGGCAAATATAAGCATGGTCATTTAATTCACGATCAAGATGTCCGCAGTAAATCTGCACATCCGGATGTACTTCGTGGAGACGTTTGAGTCCTTCTGGTGCTGCGATGATGCACATGAATTTGATGTTTTTGCCACCCTGTTTTTTGACAAAATCAATAGCAGCTTCTGCAGAACCGCCGGTTGCAAGCATTGGATCTACGATAACTGCAATTCGTTCATCAATGGATTCCGGAAGTTTACAGTAATATTCGTGCGGCTCATGTGTTACAGGGTCGCGGTAAAGTCCTACATGACCGACTTTTGCAGACGGAACGAGAGTCAGGATGCTGTTGACCATTCCAAGACCTGCACGCAGGACCGGTACAATTGCCAGTTTCTTTCCGGCGATCATTGGTGTCATACAGGTTTCGATCGGAGTTTCCACTTCTACGTCTTCTACAGGAAGATCTCTTAAAGCTTCGTAACCCATGAGGATTCCAATTTCCTCTACCAGTTTACGGAATTCATTTGTTCCTGTGTTTTTATTTCTCAGCATGGAGATCTTGTGCTGGATCAATGGGTGATCCATGATATAAACATTTTCCATTATCTTTTTCCTCTCTTAGTTATACATTGTAACTGTTTTCCCCTATTATAATGCCTGATGGCATTTTATAAAAGGAATATTTTGTTACTGTTCACTCCGTTCTCAGTAACACGCTTCGCGATGCACAGAATTTATGCTAATCGCATAAATTCGCGCGGTATGTCTCGGGATTTTGGCATTTTCATGCCAAAACACCTCGCGGGATAGTGGCGTGTGAACAGTAATAATATTTTACATCTGCTTACGAACAATACGATATTCATCGCCCATCTTGAAATATGGACACTGATGGAAGCTTCCGGTGATAAATTTCACCATCTCGTCTTCATCGAGATTTACTTCGCAGGTATAACATTCGTAATCGTCGTCATAACTGTAGTTTACACAATATTCGCAGTTTACTGCATCGGACATCGTCTGGTTCCTCCTATCATTCTTTACTTTTACTAATTTCTAACTTCTCAATCTCGCAGCTATGCCTTTTCGTATTTTTATCATAATTTACTGCCACAAGCAAAAGATTTCCCTGATAATCCTTCAACGCATCCACATATCTCTTCTCTTTTATCTGAGAGATTGCTCCTTCCACACTTTTATTCCATTTCAGTTCAATAACTGCCGCAGGTTTATCTGCATATATCTTTCGTGGTATCAGGCAAATATCCGCAAATCCTTTCCCGGCAGGCAGTTCACGAATAATCGTATAGTATTCTCTCGCAAAGTAAAACGCCAGATTAATCGTACAACTGAGCGCATTTTCATCATTATATTTGAGAATTGAGATTTCCTGATGCGCTCTGTCAATTCCCTGAGCTACTGTATCTCCGTCCATGTTCCACATTGCTTCCAGAAGTTTTCTTGATTTTTCTATGGAGTCCATTACTTCCTTCCACCCCATAGTTCCAATCGCGTTTACATACTCCTGAGCAACTTCTTTATTTGGAATGGATACTGTTTTTTCCTGCCAGTGATAGCTTAAATATCCCAAATGTATAAGAAGTGTCAGCACATCATCCTTTCCCTGAAATGTAGTCATATCATTAGAAAAAGTTCCCGTATTAACCAACACTCTGTCTCCCGCCAACATCCGTATCACATCATCTTTCAGACCGTCATAGTTCATACGTATATAAATTTTCAGCGCATCATAAGTCTCTGTCTGATTCCAGTAATTATCAAACATTCCACTTATCATAGCATCTACGACCGATTTAGGATTGTACATAGAATATGTTTTCAATCTTCCGTTTTCTACAGCAGTCAGTTCATATCCATCATACCATGCACTCATCTCCTCGAAGCTTCTCCCATATTCTTCGCATAATTCCTTCACTTCTCCCTCTGTAAACCCAAAGTACTCTGCCATTTCTCTTGGATTTGTCATAGAGTATTCTGTGAACATATTCAGCGCAGAATGAGTGCCATACTTCTTTACGGGTAAAATTCCTGTCATATATGCCAATGCTACATATTCTTTATCCTTCAGCCATGCTCTCAGAAAATCCAGATATTGTTTTTGCGCCTCATGATCATTCTCATATTCTCGGAAAAGACAATCCCACTCGTCAATCAGAATTACAAAAGGATGCTGCGTATGTGCATAAATATCCTGCATATCAAATACAAGATAATTGCTGCTGACAAACTCAGGATATTTATTTTTCAGTTCCTGCACAAGTCTTTTCTGCAACATCAGAAGCATAGCCTTCACATCTGATGATGCACTTAAAAACTCTTGCATATTTACCTTTATCACATCATATTGATTCAGGTGATTCTTATAAGAACTGCTCTTCGCTATTTTATATTTTTCAAAGAGTTTTCTTGAATCTGTTTCACGATCATAGTACGCCGCAAGCATATCTGCCGCCATGGATTTTCCGAATCTTCTCGGTCTGCTGATACATACATATTTCTGTCTGGTATCCAGAACAGCGTTTAGTTTATCTATCAGTTCCGTCTTGTCCACATAAATAGCAGACTGTATACTCTCCCGAAATCCCTTATTACCCGGATTTAGATAAATTCCCATCTGAGGTCTCCTTTCTTCCACATCTGCGGAATTTTAGTATTCCAACTTCTCGATCTTGCAACTATGCTTCTTCGTCTTTTTATCATAGTTTATTCCCGCAAGAATCAGATTTCCCTGATAGTCTTTCAATGCCTCTACATACTGTTTATCTTTTATCTGGGCAATTGCTCCTTCTGCACTTTTATCCCATTTAAGTTCAATTACAGCTGCCGGTTTATCTGCGTATAATTTTCTTGGAATAAAACATATATCAGCAAATCCCTTCCCGGATGGTAATTCACGAATAATCGTGTAGTATTCCCTTGCAAAATAAAATGCCAGATGTATGGTGCAGCTCAGGGAATTCTCATCATTGTACTGCAAAATAGAAATTTCTCTATGCGCTTTATCAATTCCTTCTGCCACAGCGTTTTCATCCAATTTCCATAATGCTTCTAATAATTTCCGGGAATTCTGTATGGATTCTGCCACTTCATGCCAGTCCATAGTTGTAATAGCATTTACGTATTCCTGTGCTACCTCTCTGTCAGGAACGGAAACACTTTCCTTCTCGCCATCATAAGTCAGGTACCCCAGATGAACAAGCAATGTCAGGACATCATCTCTGGTTGCGAATGTAGTCATGTCGTTGCTAAACGTACCAATATTAATCGGAATACTTCCACCTGCAAGCATTTCAACCACTGCATCTTTCAGACCATCCATATTCATCTGAATATAAATCTTAAGAGCTTCATATGTTTCCGTCTGATTCCAGTAAGTTCCAAATTTATGACGAAGCATTGATTCCACAACAGATTTCGGATTATATATGGAATACCTCTGATCTCCATTCTTGCTATGTGTAATGAGATGATAACCATTATACCAGGCCTTCGCCTCTTCAAAATTCATAGAATATTTTTGACATAAAGTACTTACTTCTTCCTCAGTAAATCCAAAATATTCTGCCATATTTCCCGGGTCTGTCATAGAATATTCCGTAAACATATTCAATGCAGAATGTGAACCGTATTTCTTTATCGGCAAGATACCTGTCATATACGCCAGTGCTACATAAGCCTTGTCCTTCAGCCACGCTCTGAGAAAATCCAGATATTTTCTCTGTGCCTCTTTATCCTCTTTATATTCCCTGAAAAGACAGTCCCATTCATCAATGAGTATCACGAAAGCATGTTTTGTAGCAGTATAAATATCCTTCATGACCTGTACAAGATTTTCTTCATCCCGGAAACGAACCTGTCCGTAAGATTCCTTCAGATCAAAAATCAGATATTTTTTCAGCATCTGAAGCATTTCATCTATATTTTGTGTTGCACTCAGAAATTCCTGCATATTGATTTTCAGCACATCATATTGATTTAAATGTTTCTGAAATGATTCTGCCTTACCGATCGCAAAGTTCGCAAATAACTCTTCTGCATCTTCTCCACGTTCATAATAAGCAGCCAGCATATCCGCTGCCATGGATTTTCCAAATCTTCTCGGCCGGCTGATACATACAAACTTCTGCTTGGTACGCAGAACTGCATTTGTTTTCTCGATCAGGCCGGTTTTATCTATATAGATTTCTGAATTAAGGCTTTCCTGAAATTCAATCGTTCCAGGATTTAAATAACTTCCCATCTGGAATCTCCTTTCCGAAAAGATTGTTTTCTGCCTGTGCAGAGTATGTCTTTTCTGATATACTAAAATATAGTTTCTATGATGATAAATTATTATCAACAATATTATCTGAATCTGTGATATCCGTACATTACACCATTCATTATAAATGTGTTTGAAAAAGACTTTCTACAAAATATGCTATAAAGTCGCTATGCATCCGTAAGGAACTGCCAGTTGCAGGTTCTGTAAGTGGAGCGTACAGATTGCGGAAATAATTTTTCAAACACGCTCTAAACATGCTTATTAAAGAGGTTACATTTATGACATTATATCATATATCTATAAAAAAAATAATAAAGCACTGTACTTTTTCAATACTCGCAGGAACTCTTATTCTGTCTTCTGCGGTTTTGTCCGGGTGTTCATCAAAAGTAAACACCACTCAGACCGCTGATTCTGAATCTCAGGAGCCAATTTCTACTACCGCGATTAAACTAAATACCGCAGTTACAATTACTATTTACGATTCTCAGAACAAAAATCTCCTTACCGAATGTATGAATTTATGTGACAAATATGAGAAAATATTCAGCCGCACCGCAAGTGACAGCGAATTATATAAACTAAATCACAGACAACTCACACCTGTAGATGGAACAGATCATACCTATCAGGTATCAGATTCTCTGGCTGAACTGATTCAGAAGGGACTTTATTATTCTGATTTGTCAGATGGTGCTTTCGATATTGCGATTGAGCCACTGACTTCTTTGTGGGATTTTACCGCTGAAGATCCACAGGTACCGGAAGACAGTCTGATTCAGACTGCTCTGTCAAAATGTGATTATCATAATGTCTCTGTTGGTGGAAAAGACAATAATGAGATTACATTAAAAACTGACGACACTGCCATAGAGTTAGGTGCTATTGCCAAAGGATATATTGCGGACCGATTAAAAGAGTACTTGATTTCTCAGGATGTGAAAAGCGCAATTATTAATCTTGGTGGAAATGTTCTCTGTATCGGTGGAAAACCGGATGATTCTTCATTTAAGATTGGAATTCAGAAGCCATTTGCGGATCGAAGTGAAACGATCGCTGTTATGGATATTAAAGATAAATCTGTTGTTTCTTCCGGGGTTTATGAGAGATGTTTTGAACAGGACGGAACTTTATACCATCACCTGCTGAATCCCAAGACAGGATATCCTTATGACAATGGACTGATCGCAGTTACGATTATCTCTGATCAGTCTGTAGATGGAGATGCACTAAGCACGACTTGCTTCGCGCTTGGGCTTGAAGATGGATTGAAACTGGCTGAATCTCTGGATGATGTGCAGGCATTTTTTGTTACCTCAGATTATGCGATACATTATACGAAAGACTTCCAGAAAGAAATTACAGTTACGGAAACTGACTGACACTCTTCACAAATGAAATAAGAGAGCTGCTATACCAAAAGTTATACGGCAGCTCTCTTATTTTCACTATTTTTCTCAATTTTTCCACAACTATGTTAAGTTTTTTATCTGCACAATCAAATTCACAGACACGCAAATGATATAGTTATTTTGAAATCAATATGATAACGTACTGGCTGCCAGATATCAGATGATTCGTACACTATCCCCATATTCCACTTCTCTGTTCTTCCAGATGATCGAGAATAAAGTTATAAATATCTATGGATACGCTGTCAGGATAGTGTGTTCCATCTACGGTTGAAAATCCTTCTGATACCAGATGAGAATACACATCTATATAAGTAACACCACTTAAATTCGCCTGCATTGCTGCATTGAAGCTCTCAATCTCCGTATTGCTACAATACGGATCATTCTGCACTGGTCCTACGGAGACAAAATATGTCTGTGCTCCACGATTAGCCCATTCAGCTGCTTTGGAATTGATATAGCTGAGATAATCATTGACATGATAGAGGTCGTTGACTCCCATCAGAATAATGACCGCAGTGTTATCTTCTATCTGATCTTCTACCTGCGGCACACCTGTCGATACCATCCAGTCATAACCCATGGAAGAAAGACAGGACCAGACGCTATCATCGTTCACTGCATCTCTGAGTCCTTCTGTTCTGGAATCTCCGATGAAAACAAGCTTGTCTGCTGAGACTGTATCCGGATGATTTGGTTTGCTCAGCGTTCCCTGATCTGCCGGATTCTGTTCAGTTGCTTCTTGTGTCGCTGTCGGTACTGGTGTTGACGTCGGCTTCGGTGTTGCTGTCGGTTTTGGTGTTGCCGTTGGTGTAGGTGTTGATGTTGGCTTCATCGCAGCCGGTCTTGGTGGGCCTGCAACTTCTGACGCATAAACGTTTGAGAATATACAAATTGCTGCAATGCCTGCTGCTAATATTATTAATTTGATTTTATGTTTTTTCGTCGTACTCACTCCCCTCAGAATGAATTCTCACATAATTACCTAATGGATATATCTGACATCTATATATCGTAATTACATCCCCGGCATCATATCCGGCCATGAGAGGATTTCTTTAGAGATAATTTCTTCATAATCACCCTCAATATCCTGGCTTCTGCCTGCTTCGAATACGTTTGTCTCTGCTCCCCAGACACGGTCTTCGTATTCCCACACATGGAATCTCAGACCACGAAACATAAAGTCAAGGCTTCCACATCCATTTTCTTCTGTGTATTCATAATGAATATTTTTTGTTTTTAATGCTTCCTGCACTTTTTCTAATCGCATCGAAATACCTCCTGTTTGGATGATCAGTATATTTTCATACTGATTATTTTTACTGTAAAAATTACTACAACTATTACAGCATATACACAATTATCTGCTTAATATCTCTAAGATACGAAAGATAAATACAAATAACTGCAAATAGCTATAGTTTGCATCCCCATGTATACCCCATTACATAGAGATTATTATACCATACTCTGCAATATCCCATGTAATCTGAATACAACTTGGGGCATTCCGAAAATAGATATTGTATTACGGTTCACTCCGTTCTCAGCGGCATAATAACGCACGAACAGCAGCTACTCAATTCTTATTCTTCTTTGCCGGAACCGCCAGAATAATGATCGTCGCAATTACAAGCAAAGTTCCGATCAGATCTGGTGTCGTAAAGCTTACTTTCATCCAGACCGCGGTCAGCACCATCGAAGCTACCGGTTCCACACAGGAGAAAAGACTGGCTTTTACGGAGCCTATCATCTTCACACCTGTCAGGTACATGGAAAATCCGGCCATCGTTCCAAAAATAATAATAAAAGCCAGTGCCACAAATGTTTCTCCGTCAAAAATCACCTGATAGTTCCACGGACGAAATACTGCCATAAGCACCACGCCGCCAATCAGCATCCCCCATGCCAGTACAAGTGGTGTATCAAACTGCGCCTGCAATCTGGCTGGTTTTACCGTATATATGACTACTGAAACTGCCGAAATCAGTCCCATAATCAGCGCTTTCTGTGATAGCGCCAGTGAGGTAGGATTTCCATGTGTTGCGATCAGAAAAATTCCTGTTACCGCAAGGGTTACGCCCAGCACTTCTTTTTTCTCAGGAAGACGTTTTGTGCGCAGACATACCCACACAACGATCAGCGCAGGTCCGAGATACTGAATGACTGTTGCAGTTCCGGCATTGGACCACTCGATTGTCTGAAAATAGCTGTACTGACACAACATCATTCCTGCCAGTCCGTAAATGATAATATCCCCCCTGTTTCTCTTACTTCTCCAGATGTCGAAGGTTTTTCCCTTAATTCTGATGAAATAGTAGCACAGAAGCAGAACTCCTGCTGTTACCAGACGTATCGGCACCAGCCAGGAGGCCGTTACCTCTTTGTTCTGAAACAGGAACTGACCACAGACACCGGAGATTCCCCACAGAATACCGCCAATGATCGTCAGAAATGTTCCCAGAATCACCTCTCGTTTTTTGTTGTTTGAATTTGTTTTCTCATTCATAACGTATATATCCTGTCTACACTAATATAAATCAGAGATGAGTATAATCCGCAATACCAAAACTTGTCAAGGAATCAATTTGGGTGCAAAAAACCGCCACAGAAATGTTTGTTATCTGTGACGGTTTATATTATTTTTCGGAATTTATTCTGCAATAGTTTACTCACATACTTACACAGACCGTTTTCCATACGCTGTCTTTACATTTTTCTGATTCGATCAGATATAGTTTCCATCCTGTGCATTCTGTACTGCAAATACAGATTTCTTCTTTACGAAGTCTACTGCGTCTTTCACAGTAAGTCCATCCAGCTGCCAGTTTGTATAGAATCCATCCAGTCCTTTAAGTGTCTCGTCTTTTGCTGTGTTTTCATCAAGGACAAGAAGTACGATCAGTCCGGCTGCTTTGAGGTGACGGACAGTTTCTGCATAGTTTTCACTTGCTGCCGGGTGATACAGATAGGTATGTCTTCCAAGTACAGTCAGCCCTTTTTCTACCTGCTCTGCAAATTCAAGTGTGATTCCTTCTTTGCCGATTGGGAATTCTACGACAACCGGGGTCTGACCCTTAAGTCCGGCACGAACCTGCTCGTCTACTTTACCAATCTGGGATTTATCCTGGGAAACGAGAGTTTTTCTCACAACACCGCAGGCAGATGTCATGTTTGTGACACGGTCGATCAGAATCAGCTCTCCAAGTGTTCTGTGCTTGTCAAATTCGTCTACCACGATCTTCTCTGAGAACTCCAGAGTACAGGAGGCAATCTCATTTTTATTTAAAGTATAGGCGTTTTTCTTTTCGCCTGTGTTTACGTCTACGGAATAATTAATCTTTGTAACCAGACCTGGAATCATCTTTGTGCCAATCTTTACAAAGAAATTCTTACCGTCTGTCAGGGCATTGTCGTCCATCCAGAGGATATCTGCTTCCACAGAGTCTGTCAGGACTGCACCGGAATCGATTGTGAGCACGCATCCTCGGGAAACGTCCACTTCTCTGTCAAGCTGGATGGTGACAGGCTGTCCCTGTACTGCTTCTTCGGCTTCTTTGTTTCCAACCAGAATACTCTTTACATGAGCTTCTTCCTTGCTCGGAAGTGTAGTTACAAGGTCACCGACTTTAATAGAGCCATTCTCAATCTGTCCCTGAAATCCGCGGAATTCATGGTTTGGCCGGCAGACTCTCTGTACCGGCATGTAGAAACCTTTTTCTGTGTCTTCCTTGATATCTACGGTTTCCAGATGTGTAAGGAGTGCTTCGCCTTCATACCATGGCATATTGTCAGATTTTGTTGTGACATTGTCACCCTCTGTGGCAGATACCGGAATAATGGTTACATTGGCAAGTTTTAATTCTTCTACCAATGCTGCGATCTGATTCTCGATCTCACGGAAACGCTTCTCATCATAACCGATAAGATCCATTTTGTTTACTGCGAATACAAAGTAACGGATTCCCATCAGTGCGCAGATTCTTGCATGGCGTCTTGTCTGAACCAGAACGCCCTGGGAAGCATCCACAAGGATAACTGCCAGATCTGCAAAAGAAGCACCAACTGCCATGTTTCTGGTATATTCTTCATGTCCCGGTGTGTCCGCAACGATGAAGCTTCTGTTATCTGTTGTAAAATATCTGTATGCAACGTCGATTGTGATACCCTGCTCACGTTCTGCCATCAGGCCATCCAGAAGAAGTGAATAGTCAATGGCGCCGCCTCTGCTTCCTACCTTGGAATCCAGCTCCAGAGCTTTTTCCTGGTCTGCATAGAGAAGCTTTGCATCATAAAGAATATGTCCAATCAGAGTGGATTTTCCATCATCCACACTTCCGCATGTAATAAATTTCAATAATCCTTTCATCCTAGAAATACCCCTCTCTCTTTCTTCTCTCCATGCTGCCTGCTGCCTCGTGGTCGATCACACGGCTGGTACGTTCAGAGGAAACAGCACTTAATGTCTCATCAATAATCTCGTCCAGTGTATCTGCCTCAGATTCGATACCACCTGTCAGCGGATAACATCCAAGAGTACGGAATCTGACTTTTTTGTACTCGATCTTTTCACCTGGGCGAAGTTTTAATCTGTCATCATCTACCATGATAATGTTTCCATCTCTGTAGATGACCGGTCTTTCTTTTGCAAAATATAATGGTACGATTTCGATATTTTCACGCTGAATATACTGCCAGATATCCTTCTCTGTCCAGTTGGAAATCGGGAATACTCGCATGCTTTCACCTTTCTGGATCTTGGTGTTGTAGAGTTTCCACATTTCCGGTCTCTGGTTCTTCGGATCCCATGCCTGAGCAGAATTACGGAAAGAGAAAATTCTTTCTTTCGCTCTGGATTTTTCTTCATCACGACGGCCACCGCCAAATGCTGCTGTGAAACCATATTTTGTCAGGGCCTGTTTTAATGCCTGTGTTTTCATGACATCTGTGTATGCAGAACCATGATCGAACGGGTTGATTCCTGCTTTCACACCTTCTTCATTGGTGTATACCAGCATATCGATTCCGTTTTCTTTTGCGACTCTGTCACGAAATTCGATCATTTCGCGGAATTTCCATGTTGTATCAATGTGCAGGAACGGGAAAGGTGGTTTCTCCGGGTAAAATGCTTTCAGCGCCAGATGGAGCATAACGGAGCTGTCCTTTCCTATAGAATAAAGCATAACCGGCTTTTCACACTCGGCTGCTACTTCTCGCATAATATAAATTGCTTCTGCCTCAAGCTCATCAAGATGAGATAAGTTACTCATTGCATTATCCTCCTCTGTTTATTAAATATATTTTGAAAAATCTGGCGGATATTTTTCTGCCATATTCTTGGAAAATTTTCTTTCAAAGTTTATTCCTGTCAATATTTATTGGCATCCTTCTTGTTAACCTGAATCGTAATCTTTGTACCGTCCGGCTTCTCCACTGTCCATGTGGAAATATCCGGCTTTTCTGATACGATCATGCTTGCGCCTCTGCCGCCCACATCAGCTCCAAGGAAGAAGCGGATGGCGTCGCAGCTGCATTCTTTGATGCAGGAAGTACATCCCCAGCAGTCTCTTACCTGACGGATGAAGGCTTTTCCTTCTTTGTCCTTTTTAATCAGATTTCCGGGACAGGCTTCGATGCATTTGCCACATCCTACGCATTTGCTTTTCTGAATACGAATGCTCATCTTTCACCTGCTCCTTTCTCTGCTGTATTTGCTGTTTCCTGCTTATCAGCGTTCTCTTTTGTTACCAGATCTCTATATAAAATTTTGATCTCACCATTTTCCATACGGGAGTTTACATATTTCATCCAGTCTTCACTCTGATCCGGATAATCTGTATTCTCTCCGAAGCTGTGCCATCTGGTTTCCTTTCTTGCTGCCAGATGTGCGATAACTGCGCGGCATACGATCAGTCGCTCACGAAGTTCATAGATCTGCATCAGCTCATAAGTATCTGTCGCTGCCAGTGTATCTACAACAGGAAGCAGTGCTGCGATCTTTTCATCTGCTTTCGCAAGGCTTGTCTCACTGTATCTGTAATCGGTTCCGATTCCGCCTGCATACTGATCCATGATCTTCTGCATTGCTTCTTCAAGCTGTTCTGCATTCATCAGGGAACGGGGAGCATTTAAGTGAGATTCATACTCTGCTTTCTTTGCTTCTGCTATTTCAGAAAGCTTCTGATCTTCTGATATTTCTGTATCTTTGGTTATTTTTGTTACGGTTTTCTCTTCTGCCTGTCCAGATGCATCTCGCTGTTTTTCAGTTGCCCCTTTGCCTCTGGTTTCGGCATCTTTATTACCCAGATATTCCAGAATCGCTTCCGCGGCGATCTCACCCTCTGCCAGTGCACCGGTTACATATTTCTGCGGACATCCGCCTGCAACATCTCCGGCTGCATATAATCCCTCGATTGTTGTGGCTCTGTTATTGTCTACCCAGTAACCGCTGGCTGTATGTCCGCCTACGATATATGGCTCTGTACCTTCGATCTCTACATTTTCTTCCGAAGGACCCTTGCCGGCTTCCATCCATTTCAAGGTCTGAGATGGTGCCATATTCAGGTATGCTTTGTAGAGATCCTGTTCCTGTTCTTTGGAAATGCCTTCTGTTCTGAGATAGCAAGGACCATTTCCTTCCCGGTTCTCCATGACCGTACCATAAACACGCTGAGAAGTTGTCAGGCCGTATTTTGTCTCATAAATATCGCCATGTGCATTAACCTGTCTGGCTCCTACGCCCTGCGCGATAGTTCCTGTCGGAGCGATCGTATCTTTACATCTCAATGCGATGAAACGCATCTCGAAAGTTGTCATCTCTGCGCCGGAAAGTAATCCCATCGCATATCCTGCACCTGTGTTAAATGGCGGATACCACATCTTATGTCTGGAAAATCCCGGATTGTTCGGTCTGTAAAGTCCTGCCGCACCGCCTGTCGCACAAAGGACTGCTTCTGCGTCGATATCATAGAAAATATCTTCATTTACGCCAAATCCCACCGCACCTGTGATCTTTCCGTTTTCTGTTTTGTAGTCTGTAATGTTTACGTGGTTTAAAACTGTGACATTTTCCTGCTCAGCTGCCGCTTTTGCCAGGATTGGCTTCATGTTCTCGCCGTTGATCTTGATGTTTCGATTTCCTCTGGCAACGTATTTGCCATTTTCATCTTTCAGGATGACCAGACCCAGATCTTCCATCACTTTTGTCACGTGATTCAGTCTCTCCGACATGCTCAGAAGAAGATCTTCTCTGACGATTCCATGGGCATCCTTTTTGGCATAATCCACGTAATCCTGTGGAACTCTGCCTTCTGTGATATATGCGTTTAAGGCGTTGACACCTGCTGCCAGGCATCCGCTTCGTTTAATATTTGCTTTCTCTGCGATCAGAACTTTCCTGTTGCTTTTCTGACCGATAACGTATGCTGCAAAACATCCCGCTGTTCCGCCGCCGATGATTAGTACGTCGGTCTTGATTCTCTCTGTTCTCATACCCTTTCCTCCAGAAGTGTGTTAGATAATTACCGAATCATCTCTTACAGCTTCATTCTCAATCAGCTGTACCGTATCGCCTCTCAGTGCAAAAATCCTGTACAGGAACACATTAACGATTTCCCCTTCCCTGACATCTGCTTTCTCAAGGCTTCTTCTTGCTGTTACCACCGAATTGTTCACTCTGATCTGAAGTTCCAGATTATCTCCCCGGAAGGAAACTCGTTCAACCACTCCCTGAGATACGGAAGATCTGAACTTTTCTACTTCATCCAGTCTGGAAACTTTTACGAATTCCGGACGGACAATAATCTTGTCTGCACCCTCCGCCTGAGTAAATGTGTGGAAATCATCTGCATTTTTCAGTATAGATGGCTGTCCGAAGAAAGATGCGGTAAAAGCTGTCTCCGGGTTTCGGTAAACTTCTACCGGAGTGCCTTTCTGCTCAATCCGTCCTGCGTTGGTAATGATGATCTCATCCGCTACCTCGATTGCTTCATCCTGATCATGTGTAACAAAAATACTGGTAATTCCCAGCTTCTCGATCATTTCTTTCAACCAGCTTCTCAGTTCCTGACGAATCTTTGCATCAATCGCTGCAAACGGCTCATCCAGAAGCAGCACCTGTGGATTCGGTGCAAGGGCTCTGGCAAATGCTACCCTCTGTCTCTGTCCACCAGACAGCTGACTCGGATACCTTTTCTCCAGTCCTTCCAGACCTACCAGCTTTACCAGTTCTCTGACCCGGGTGTCTATCGTTTTTTTATCTACTTTCTGAACTTTCAGACCAAATGCTACGTTATCATAAACAGTCATATAACGGAACAGCGCATAATTCTGAAATACAAATCCGATTCCTCGCTCACTGGCCGGCACATCGTTGACTACTTTTCCATCGATAATGATCTCGCCGCTGTCCGGAGTTTCCAGACCTGCGATCATTCGAAGAATGGTTGTTTTTCCACTTCCACTCGGTCCCAGCAGGCCGATCAGCCTGCCTTTTTCGATTCCGAAATTTACATTCTTTGATGCCTGGTAGGAACCATAGGTCTTATTTATGTTTTTTAACTCTACATACATATCAGGCTTCCTTCTTTCCTTTGTATTCGATCACGCTTTTGACCACCAGAATGATAACTGCCATGATCACCAGCAATGAAGATACGGCAAACGCCGGAACATACTGAAACTCGTTAAATAAAATCTCGACATGGAGAGGAAGGGTATTGGTCTTTCCTCTTAAATGCCCGGAAAGGACGGATACTGCGCCGAACTCTCCCATGGCTCTTGCCGTACAGAGCACAACTCCATAAAGCAACGCCCATTTAATATGAGGAAAAGTAATCTTCCAGAAGATCGTCCAGCCGTTCGCTCCCATCAGTGCTGCGGCTTCTTCCTCGTCTGTTCCTTCTGTTTCCAGAACCGGAATCAGTTCTCTGGAAATAAAAGGAAATGTTACAAATACAGTTGCAATGATGATTCCCGGTACAGAGAATACAACTTTAATTCCGAATTTAATAAGTAAAAAGTAGACAGGACTCTGACGTCCGAAAATCAGAAGAAAAATCAGACCTGCGATGACCGGTGAAATCGTAACCGGAAGATCAATCAATGTGGTCAGCAGTTTTTTGCCCTTGAACTGAAACTTAGTCAGTGCCCAGGCTGCGAAGATACCAAAAATGGTATTAAAGATGACTGCGATCAGTGTTGCTTTGACCGTAAGGAGAAGTGCTTTAATTGTGTACTCATCCGTTACCGCCTCAAGGTAAACTTTCCAGCCGCTTCGCAGAGCCTCTGTGATCACAGTGATCAGCGGGAGGAGAAGCATTACTGCCAGAAACAGGACGCTGATACCGATCAGCAGCCATTTTGTGATTTTCTCTGAAGTCTTTACATTGTTGTCCATCAGGCATTTCCTCCCCTTAAGATTCTCGCGTTTCTCTGCTGGATCACATTATTGAGAAACAGAATGAAAAATGAAACCGCCAGCATCACCAGTGCGATCGCCGTTGCGCTGGAATAATCAAATTCCTGAAGTTCTGACATAATGATCAGCGGTGTGATTTCTGTGTAATATGGCTTATTTCCTGCGATAAATACGATGCTTCCATATTCACCAAGGCATCTGCCAAAAGCAAGTCCGGTTCCTGCAAAAATCGCCGGTTTCAGTTCCGGAAAAATGACTTTCCAGAAAATCATTGATTTCTTTGCTCCCAGCACTCCAGCTGCTTCGCTGTAGAAATTGTCCATCTTCTCCAGAACCGGCTGTACGCTTCGTACAACAAACGGAATTCCTACGAAGATCATGGCTACTGTAATACCAATCCTTGTGTATGCGATCTTGATACCAAATCTGGCAAAAAAGCTGCCGACGAGTCCGGAATCGGAAGTTAAGGATGTCAGCGCGATACCTGCAACTGCGGTTGGCAGTGCGAACGGAAGCTCAATCATTCCATCCATGATCCGCTTGCCCGGAAATTCATATTTTACAAGTACCCATGCGAGGATAGTTCCCATAATCCCATTGATCACTGCTGCTGCAAAAGCAGATATGAAACTTGTGTAAAAGGAAGCCAATACTCTGGCTCTTGTAATGGTTTCAATGAAATCTTTAAAGCTCATCTGTGCTGTGTAGATCACCAGACTGGCAAGTGGGATCAGAACCACCAGACTTAGTATGGAAATGGTAATTCCCATGGAGAGTCCGAATCCTGGAATCACTGGTTTATTTCTTTTTTTCATAATCAATAACCACCTCTCTGTCTCGTATGTCCTGCTGTTATTATCCTCGTCAATCTTTCATTTCATGCTTGTAAGTAAATGCATCCGTTTCTTTTAGCATTTTGCGGTTTATTCTGATTTGATTTCCATCTGAAAGCTGCTCTCAATCTACATATAGATGTTTTATCTCTCATAGATTTCATCAAAGATTCCACCATCTGCGAAGTGTTTTTTCTGCACTTCATCCCATCCGCCGTAGTCACTGATGTTTACCAGATCTACGCTCAGGTCAAACACATCACTGTGTTCTTTCAGGATCTTTTCATTGGTCGGACGGAAGTAGTTCTCTGCTTCAATCTCCTGCGCTTCGTCGGAATACAGATATTTTAAATACTCAGTTGCCACATCTCTCGTTCCTCTGTAATCCACTACTTCATCTACCACTGCTACAGACGGTTGTGCCAGAATACTCACACTCGGAGTAACGATCTCGTACTCATCCGGATAGTCACGCATGGAAAGATATGCTTCATTTTCCCATGCCACCAGCACATCGCCCTGTCCGTTCTCTACGAAAGAAGTGGTTGCACCTCTTGCACCGGAATCAAGAACTACTACATTCTGATAAAGCTTCCTGATGAAATCCTTCATCCGGGGTTCATCTCCGTCATACTTCTTATCTGCGTAAGCCCATGCTGCCATGTAGTTCCATCTCGCACCTCCGGATGTCTTAGGGTTCGGAGTTACCACACCCACACCATCCTTTATCAGGTCATCCCAGTCTTTGATGCCTTTGGGATTTCCCTTCTTTACCAGAAATACGATGGTCGAAGTATACGGAGAACTTTCATTGTCAAACTTATCCTGCCAGCCTGTCTCGATCAGTCCTGCGTTTTCAATGGATTCTATATCGTATTCCAGTGCCAGTGTTACTACATCTGCATCCAAACCATTGGCTACTTCCAGTGCCTGTTTCCCGGAACCGCCATGGGACTGTGTCACTTCTACGTCTTCCCCGGTTTTCTCCTTCCAGTGTTCTTCAAATATTTTGTTGTACTGTTCAAACATTTCTCTGGTAGGGTCATAGGAAACATTGGTGATCGACACTGTTTTTCCAAAAGCCTGTACCGGTATCAGTACCAGTACAGCTGCCAGGCCAAATGCAAATAATTTTCTGATCATTTATTTTTCTCCTGCTTTGCTTTACAGTAATACAAGTTCTTCCTTCTCAGATTCCGTTCCTTCTATATGGAAAGAATTCAGAACAGGATTCTCATTGTCCATCAGAGAAAGAATCATATAGCTTGCTGTGCTGTCATAAGCCAGTCGTTTATCTTCTTCTGAAAGTCTGGACGGGCTTTCCGGATGGGAATGCCAGTTTCCAAGAGGTACCAGACCATTCGCACGCATATCTTTTACTGCTGCAAGCTGTTCTTTCGGATCCAGCGAAAAGTGCTCATTGGAATGATCGATATTTGTCAGGCAGTAAACCTTTTTGATAGATTTATCATTTCCATCCTTAGTTCCTGCAATCAATCCGCAGGCTTCTTCCGGAAGATTTTCTCTGGCGTGTTTTAAAATTATTTCGTAGTCATTCTTTGACATTGTGATCATGATTTTTCTTGCTCCTTTATCTCCAGCCGATATTTACGATCCGCTTTCGCTGCTTACCTATTGCTCTTCGCAACCGAAGCAGAAGGCTTATCTGAATCAACCAAAGCGAATCAGATTCCGTCACATTCTGCCTGTTCATAGTCGATCAGCTCTGTGATCGTCGGATGCTCACCGCATACCGGGCAGTTCTTTACGTGTTTCGGAAGTTTGATCTTGCGGAATTCCATTGTAAGTGCATCATATGTAAGAAGATATCCTGTAAGAAGATTGCCAACTCCCAGAAGATATTTGATTGCTTCCATCGCCTGAAGACTTCCGATAACGCCTCCCATCGCTCCGATAACGCCGGCCTGTTTACAGGTAGGTACGGCATCCTTTGGCGGCGGATCTTTGAATATACATCTGTAACATGGTCCTTCTCCCGGAACATATGTCATCAGCTGTCCCTGGAAACGAAGGATTCCTGCGTGGGAAAATGGTTTCTTTGCTATAACACAGGCATCATTGATCAGGAATTTTGCCGGGAAATTGTCGGTTCCATCGATGATAAAGTCATAATCTTTGATCAGATCCATGATTGTCTCGGAATCTACGAAAGTCTGGTAAGTTTTAACTGTCACATCCGGGTTGATGGCTTCCATGGATTCTTTTGCGGAAAGTACCTTTGGTTTGCCGATATCTTTTGTTGCGTGGATGACCTGACGCTGAAGATTGGAAAGGTCTACCTCATCTGCATCTGCAATTCCAATCGTTCCCACACCTGCTGCCGCAAGGTAAAGAGCTGCCGGTGCTCCAAGTCCGCCTGCTCCGATGATCAGAACACTGGAATTGAGCAGTTTTTTCTGTCCTTTTGCTCCAACCTCTTTCAGAATAATATGTCTGGAATATCGTTCGAGCTGATCATTTGTGAATGCCACTATCTTCCACCTCCCATGAAGTACAGGAATTCAACGCTGTCGCCTTCTTTTAATGCGTAAGTTTCAAATTCTGCCTTGTCGATAAAGTCATCGTTTACAGATACTGTTACATACTGAGGAGTCTCTACATCTTCCTGTACGATCAGTTCTTCCACTGTGATTGCGTCTTTTACTTCTTTTTTATCTCCTGCTACTGTGATAACCATAATCTCTATTCTCCATTTCTGTATGTTTTTATATGTGTGATTTTTTAAAGATTTTTATCAATGATTTCTTCCAGATCTGCCGCTTTCTTTGCTCCGGTCAGCTTCTCGATCTGTTCTCCGTCTTTCAGGAAAATCAGCGTCGGCGCTGACATAACTTTGTATTCTTCTACAAGTTCCTGCTCGTAAGCTACATTTACTTTTCCTATATAAATCTGATCACCGTATTTCTCTTCCAGCTTCGCAAATACCGGAACCATTCTCTTACATGGTACGCAGCTGTCGGAATAGAAATCAATCAGTGTAAGTTTTCCTGGCTGGAAAGCTTTCTCTTTAAAAGTCTCTCCGTTTAATCTCTCTGCCATGATAGTTCACTCCTGTCAGTTCCTGTCTTTTTATTCAGCCTCTTATTCTCAGTCTCTTGTCTTTTTTATCCGGCTTCCCGCTTTCACGGATCAGTCTCCTGCTTTCTTCACATAAAGTGTGTAGGTTCCATCTTCATTATCATCAAGTTTCAGGATCTGATGTCCTTCCTCTTTGATACTTCTTGGTACGTTCTGTACCGGTTCTCCGTCATTCATGCGGATGGATAGGATCTGACCTTCATCCAGTTCTTCCAGTGCTACCTTTGCTTTTACAAAAGTTACCGGGCAGACAACATCGGTAATATCTACAGTATCATCAAATTTAATCTCACTCATTTTCATATGCCTCCAGGATTTCTTTATTAAATTCGTCCTCGCCTACGCGGTCAATCGTAAATTTCAGTCTCTCACCGGCTTTCGCATTCTTCTCGAAGAATCCGATTGCTGCATCACACACCTTGAGAAGTTTTTCGTGATCTTCGATAAATGGAATCACTGTTTTTCCTTTATTAATGTGATTTCCGAAGATTCCTCCGAAAGAAACGATATATCCGTGAGTATTGTCATAAGCGTCTGTCGGACAGGCTTTTGTACATCTTCCACAGAAGTTACATTTGGAAGAATCTACTGTGATCTTTCCATCTTCTAATGTGATGGCGCTTTCACGACAAGCTTTCACGCAGACACCACACTGGATACATTTATCTTCCTGCCATGCTACTTTGATACCACCTTTGATTCCTACATCGTTCTCCTCTGCTTTTAAGCAGTTGTTCTGGCATCCGGTAACACCAAATTTAAATTTGTGAGGAAGCTCACGTCCAAAGTATCTCTCATCCAGTTCCTGTGCCAGTGCGTAAGTATCTATACATCCGCTTGGACAGATGGCTGCACCCTGACAGGCTGTGATGGTACGAACTCTCGGTCCGCACACACCCGGAACTACATCTCCCTCTTCCAGTGCCTCCTTCACTTCATCAATCTGGCTTAATTTGATGAATGGGATCTCCACACCCTGGCGGGAAGTAAGATGTACGTAGCCCTCACCATATTTCTCTGAAACCTCAGCTACTTTTGCAAGCTGTTTCGCATCCAGATGTCCGCCAACTACACGGATTCTTAATGAAAATTTATCTTTCTGTTTCTGGCGCATGAATCCGCCTTTTTTTAATGCTGCATAATCTGCCATTTCTCTTTCCCTCCTGTCAGAGTTTCCCTTGATTTTTGTTTACTTTTCTTTCTCTCGTTCACTTTACCGTAGTCAATCGGATATTCGCAATCCGCTTTCGCTACGTGGCTCTACACCAAATAACTGCTCCGCAGTTTATCAGAAGGGGCTTGTACCCTTCCTGATACAAGCAAGTCCCACCCACTGCTTATTGCTCCTCGCAATTGAAGCAGGGAACTTACTTGATTTGGTTAACTTGATGGCTATTTTCTACTTTTCATAGTTATTCGGTAGGTTTTCTATGATATTACACGAAATGACATTATTTGTCAATAGTGTATTAAAATAAATACAATGCTTAGTCAATCGGATATTCTCAATCCGCTTTCGCTACGTGGCTCTACACCGAATAACTGCTCCGCAGTTTATCAGGAGGGGCTTGTACCCCTTCTGATACAAGCAAGTCCCCACCCACTGCTTATTGCTCTTCGCAACCCCCGCAGGGGACTTACTTGATTCGGTTAACTGCCAGGGTTACTGCTTACTACTAACGGTAAAAAGGCTATTGTTTCACATTTTTTAATAAAACAATAGCCTCTTCCCATATCGAATGTTTTTATAGAAACACTAGTATGACTCACGCTAATTAACGATCTGATTCATGCTGGATAAATTTTCATCTACAAGGCGAAGGAATGAGGCGTAGCGGTGGCTACGGCGATTGACGACAACGCAGTAGATGGGAATTTATACAAATGAAGCAGGTCGCTAATTAGCGTGAGCCATACTAGGAAATACTACCCCAGTTTATTCCCATAATCCTCTAACTGGTGAAATATCCCCAATATATTCACAATATTTTCTTCTATACCAAAGATTATCACATAATCCATTTGAGGAATTAATGCCTCTCTATAGTTCTTACTTGCCAGATAACTGTCCCTGCTGATTGCAAATTGCTGTGGATTTGTTTCCATCCGTTCATATACATTCTCAACTCCATTCAGCAAATGTTTCGCGGCCTGCTCATTTTTTAGTTTATAAAGCAGATAATAAATCAGGTTATCCAACAATTCCTCTGCATGTTCAGTAATTACAAGCCTATATTCCATACTTTGCCCTCATCCCCTGTAATGCAGATTTCGCTTCCTTTACTTTTCCTTCTTCAATCTCTTTTTCTGAGACTTCAATATCCTTATATTTTAGATATTTGCGCATATTTTTCTCATAAGTTTCCATACTCATAATAACCATATCACCGTATCCATTCTTTGTAATATAGATAGGTTCTTCAGAATTATGACACATATCTGAAATCTCTGCTGTCTTTTTTAAATCTCTGATAGGTATGATCTGCGGCATAGCTTTTCCTCCTTTCTCCTTTTATTTTTTATTTTATACCATAATAATATCATAATTAAGCCACAATTTCAATGTGTACTTCTCTTTATTACATGATTTTCCTCTGCCACAATGTATTCCACCCTGAGGACTTTTGCTATCACGAAAATATTTATAAAGTTTTCTGGTATGAAAAAGCAGCATCCTGCGAATACAGAATGCTGCGGTCAAATCTCAATATTTTATTCAGCAGAAGCTGCTGCCTTTTCTTTTTCCGGGAAAAGTTTTCCGAATACGAATCTTACGAACGGACCTGCATAAAAGATCTGCCAGAAGAATGCCATCGGGAAGTTCATTGCTGTTGTCTGAAGCCATGTCGGGATGATCTGGCTTACCGGTGCATGTTTGATCAGTACAGTTGCCGCAAAGCTCATGCACGGGCACATAAATGCAACTGACACTGCTGAAATTGCAAGTACAAGGTGGAACGGATTATCTCTTCTCATATCCACAATACCAAATGCAACCTTCTTTGCAAGAGCACCGATGATAAAGAAATCAAGGATAAACGCGATCGGTCCCATAAATACTAATTCATGAAACGCTAAGAGAAATGTCTCATTCGTCATTGTTCCTGTATTTAATACAATATTGTAGCAGATCATTGCATAAACCATCACAAATACCATGATGATCGTAAAAATTACTTCCTGAAACTTGTTTTTTGGCATAAAAAATCCTCCTTAAATAGTACATGAATAACATAAACAGAAATTTGTGTTGTTCATAACCATCCAGGGAGGATGTACCGTTTCCAATAAAACCAAATATCTTTCTCTTAAATTTACCGTTGGTTATTATACGGATTCCGGATGGAAAAGTCAAGAATTTTTTTCAATATCCATTTTTTTGTTTCTTATATCACTTTTGTAACTTATATACAAAGAATATGGAGAGATATTGTTTAAATATACTATAAATATGGTACTCCAGGGATTTCCGGGTAGCTGCCCATTCCGATCAGCAGTTCCAGTCCTATCTGTCTGGCATTCAGTACCGCTGTTTTTGCCGCACTGGCATCACCGGAAACCGCCAGGATCACCTCATTAGAATGGCTGGTGCCTTTATCAGGAGTCATATATTTTGCAATGGAAAGAGAAGCCGACTTCATCGCCGTATCTGCCATCACCAGCCCGATTGCAGCCGGAGAACCTGCCATGAATCCAAATGCCTCTCCGATTGGCGCTCCGAACGCTTTATTCAGTGCCTGTCCTGCACTGGCTGAGTAAGCAAATTCTAAATGACCACTCTCACTGATATACAGTTCTCCTGCATATTTATTGGTCAGCTCCAGAGCCATAGACACCGCATGTCGTACATCAGAGACATCCGTTCCACCAAGAACAATATAATTTCCATGTCCACCCCAGCCCTTAGTATCTCTCGGTAATTCTATAGAAAGGACCTCTGTGTTGGTCGCTTTTACCGCATCATCAATGGCAGTGATCTGTCCTGCTGCTCCGGTACGGGAACTAAATAGTCCCAGACAGTGGTATTTCGTTCCTATATTCATTTCATTAAGCAACGTGTCATCGATTCCGGAAATTACCAGCCCGATCGTATCCAGAACTGCAGTCCCCACAAATTCACTACGTGTACAGTGTGTACTGATATTGTGTACGTCTATCATTTTGTACCCCCTCCATGTTTACCCCATAGCATTTTATATATATAATTTTATCCAAAGTAGATTTTTATATTTTTAGCTTATCATGCTCCGAGATGATAAGCAATAAAATTATAAACTATGTGATGTCAAACCTCTGCTTCATCTGGAATACTATCCCTGTCCTTTCCGAAACAGAAGAACTCTATGGGCTCATTATAACGCAAACACTCAAATTCAACAAGAAAAAGTTTTCGACAAAAAACCCGCCTCCCGCAGATTTTCTCTGCAGAAGCCGGGATTTTTATGTAAGTATAGTAATGAGAATATGTCAGATACATGGCTGAGGTTCATAGGGCCATATACATCTGTAACAATTGAATATCGTAAATATCCATCTGCCATAGCCTGAGCCATGAAAAAAACTTTATTTAACGATCATACCAGTCTTTCTGTCGCTGAAGATTGCAACCTCGATCAGGAAAATGATACCAAGGATCAGCTGCTGTAACTGTGTCGGCATCATCAGCATTACCAGACCACTGGAAAGTACTTTGTATGTCATAACACCAAGGATGATGTTATAGAATCTTACTTTAGCACCGCCGTTTACCGGCATTCCGCCAAGTACCAAGGCGATCATGATCTGTGTTTCCAGCTGGTTACCGGCTGTTGATGTAACGGAACCTACTTTGATAGCATTTACAAATGCTGCAAGTCCAGTGATACATCCTGCTGCCACGAATACAAGGATCTTTGTAGTCTCTACGCGGATACCTGCAAATCTTGCAGCTGTTTCACCGGCACCGATTGCTTTCAGTCTGGAGCCCAGACCTGTGTAAGTAAATACAAGGTATGCCACTACGAAGATGAGCACTGTGAAAGTAAGCATAAATGGCAGTGTGTTGTATTTGGAAATATCACTTACTGCGTAAACAGGTGAGTTAGTTGTTGCATAAGCACAAACTCCACGGAACAGATACATTGTACAGATTGTAACAATGAAGCTTGTGATTTTTCTCTTAACATTGAAGTAACCATTGATCAGTCCGATCAGTCCGCCTGTTACCACACCACCCAGAGCTGCCAGAACCATGTTATAATGGGAAAGGTAGCAGACTACAATGGAAGCAACACCAAGCATGGAGCCCTGGGAGAAATCCAGGCCACCCATTGTCATTACCATGAACACGCCGATAGATGAGATCAGCAGCATGTATGACTGGCTCAGAAGCAGTGATATATTTTTCGGCTGAAACAGTCTGCCGTCTGTGAGGAATGCAAATAATACACAGATGATCACGAATCCTGCAATAGGAAGGATCGTACGCACAATGGGACGTTCCAGAAATGGTACTTGCTCAGTTGATTTTTTTGTTGTACTCATTTTTTTACCCCCTTAAATCATATTGTCAATCAGATCTGTGTCTTTCAGATCCGGAGAGCGAAGGAATTCACCATTGATCTTACCGTCTTTCATGATCAGGATACGGTCTGCCATACCCAGAAGCTCCATGATTTCTTCAGAGATCATAATAATAGATTTTCCTCTTTTTCTCATATCGTTCATCATGGCGTAGATATCAGCTTTAACTTTGACATCAATACCACGTGTAGGGGAGTCAAGGATGATCAGGTCGGAGTCCTTTCCAACCCAGCGTGCAAGAACAACTTTCTGTTTGTTACCGCCTGAAAGAGCAGATACAAACTGGTCAACGCCTGTCATTTTTGTACTCATCTGTTTTGCAAATTTATTGGCAAATTCATTCATTGTCTTTGCACGAAGGAATCCATGAGTCTTCAGATCCTCCAGGGATGGAAGACAGATGTTATCGCCAATTGTATCATTAATGACCAGAGACTCATTGTCACGGTCCTTGGAAGCATATGCAATACTGTGTTTAATGGCATCCGGAATGGAATTAATCGGTGTGCCGTCTCCCAGAGTTACACTTCCCTGACGGAAATAGGAAGCTCCGAAAAGTGCCTTTCCAACCTCATGCATACCACATTCGGAAAGTCCTCCGATACCAAGGATCTCACCTTTGTGAAGATCAAGGTTCAGATTCTCAATCTGTCCTTTTACTGTCACATTCTTAGCGGAAAGGACAACTTCATCAGATACTTTTTCGCCGTAGTCTGTACGATAGTAGCTGTCACCGATCTCACGGCCTACCATTAAGGCTTTCAGTCTGTCAGGTGTAGCTTCTTCCTTTGTGATGGAACCGATCTTCACACCATCTCGAAGTACGCTGATGTTATCAGACTGCTCAATAACTTCCTCAAGGTCATGGGAAATAAAGATTACGCAGTTTCCTGTATCACGAACTTTATGCATTACCTTGAAAAGCTCTTCACGGCCTTTCTGGCCAAGTGCTGTTGTTGTCTCGTCTACAACCAGAACCTTCGGATTAAAGTAAGTAGATTTTACGATTTCAACTAACTTACGATCCTCGAAATTATAATCGTCGATTACTTTTGTTGCATCAATATAATTGAATCCATAGCTGTCCAGATATTCCTGGGCTTTCTTGTTCATTGCTGCTGTATTTTTGATACCATATTTGGTAAACTGATCCTCGTTTCCAAGGAAAATATTCTCTGCCACAGTCAGTCCGGAAAGTGTTCCGATCTCCTGTACGATGATGGCTACACCCTGATGGTTGGCTTCAACCTGGTTTGTTGCGGTGATCTCTTTTCCTTCAAGGATAAACTTACCGGAATCTTTCTGGTAAATACCTGTCAGACAGGATGTCAATGTGGATTTACCGGAACCATTTTCACCGATCAGTGCGTGGATCTCACCTTTATTGAATGTAAAGGAAACGTTGTCCAGGGCGTGTGTGATGCCAAAATGTTTATCAATATTTTCTGCTCTTAATAATATTTCACCCATAATCGTTCTCCTTATTTTACTACAAGACCTTTAACCGGTTTGGTTGTCAGTGCAACGATTGCCAGCAGTGCAACACCTGTTACCACGTTCTGGATAGTAGTCGGAGCACCAAGTGCAACGAAACCGTTGAACATAAGCTGGATGATCATCTCACCGATCACGATAGCGATAACCGGATGGCCGTATTTCTTAAATGCCAGTCCAAAGAAGGTTCCCATCAGAGGAGTAAAGTTACGGCTCATAGAGGAAAGGTTGGAAGCTGATGTCATGGAAGTACCAAAGCTGATTGTCAGGATTGCCTGAAGTCCGAAGAAGAAACCTGCAAGAGTAAAGGCTACGATTTTATATTTGGAAACATTTACACCCATGTTCTTTGCAACAACTTCATTGCTTCCGATTGCGTATGTGTAAGTACCGATTTTTGTGTATTTCAGGATGAATGCACAGAGCAGATATGCGATCAGTGCCAGGATCAGGTTGACCGGATAATCACCGAATGCTCTGTAGCTTGTGGAAAGGATTACGTTCTTTCCGTTTGTGGCATATACACTGAACGCCTCGTATATCAGCGACAGGGCACATGTAACGATCAGGGAAGAAATGTGTAATTTGATATAAACCACACCATTGATGAGACCAATGATCGTACCACAGATCAGCGGTGCAATGATAAGACCGGCATAACCGAATTTCTCACTTGCGTTGCAGGCGATAATGGATGAAAGTACGATATTGGCACCAACGCTCATATCGAAAGGTCCCATTACGCAGATAAAGTAGAGTCCGCATCCGCCAACTGCGTAAATTAATGCTGATTTCATGTAAGTGGCCAGTTTCGCCGGGGATCCGAAAGTAGTCGGTGCAAGTACTTTAAATACTGCCCAGAAAACTACAAGCATAAGAACCAGAAGGCCGATCCCATAATACTGGCTTTGTTTGAGTTTTTTCATAACCATTCTCCTTATCCATTTCTTTGCCCGCCAAAAGCAGGAGGTCAGACGCTTCATCAGGGTTTGGCCTTTTGCTTCGAGCGGGCACTAACAATTACCTCTAAAAGTTTCTCCACTGCCTTTTGGAGGAAAGGCAGTGGAGCATGAGTTCATCATATTAGTTGCTGTGACGGGAAATAACATCCTCAATAGAAAGTGATGTAGCTGCTTTGTTCAGATCATCAAAGCTGTATCCTGCTAATTCAACAAGTTCTTCATCTGTGTATGGATCGTCATCTACAAAGTATTTCTTGTAGTTTTCATAGTCTTCAGAGGAAGATACATACAGGTATGGGAACTGGATCTCATATCCGAAGGATCCTTCATCTTTTACATAGTTGCCTTTGATTGCGTTATATGTGATAAGGAATGCATATAACGGGTCGCAGAAGTGTCCGCCTGATTCAGCAAACATTCCGCCTGATTCAAGCTGCTCGCCAAGGTCATCAAGGAAGTCTGTGGAAACAACGTCGATCTTTCCTGTAAGTCCTTCGTTTGCCAGAGCACCGATGGAACCAACAAGTGGGTCACCGCCGCCACCTGCAACGATCAGAGCGTCCATATCAGGGTTGGAGTTGTAAAGGGAAAGAGCTGCTGCTGCACCTTCTTCAGAAGATGTATTAGCATATACAGGCTCTGTGATTGTTGCCTGGTCATCCGGGTTTGCTTCGTTCCATTCATCAACAGCCTGTTTGTAACCTTTCCATCTCTGCTGGAATGTAGCATCACCAACTGTCCATGCTTCAAGACCGATGTTTCTGTCACCGTTCTCAAGAAGCAGGTTAACCAGTGTATATCCGTTTGTTACTTCGTCTTCATGAACTGCGCCAAGATAGTACTGGGAGTTGCATGCTGTCTGATATACTTCCGGGCTATTCTCTTCGGAGATGATACGGTAGAACTGTGTAAGGTAAACCTGGTTTGCATCGCAGGTCTGGATTGCAGATGTCATTTCAGAGTCTGCGGAGTTACAGATTACGATACCGTTACATCCTGCTGCGCAAAGCTGCTCAACAGAAGCTGTAACCTGCTCAGATACGTGACCCTGGTCAACATACATTACATTAACACCAAGAGCATCAGCTGCTTTGTCGATGATCTTTTTACTCTGGCTTCCAAGTACGTCTGTGGAGCTCCAGATGGAAACACCAATTGTGATGTCGTCGTCAGCTGCCTGTGTTGTAACTGCGCTCATTGGTAAGGAACCAACCATTGCTGCTGTTGCTGCGATAGCAACGGCTTTTCTCATTCTTTTTTTCATGTTGTAAAACCCTCCTTGAAAAAATTTGCTTTTTTGATTTTTGTGAGCGGAAGTTTAAGTTCACGGGACTTCCGTTCCTCTGTGATTCTATTAAAACATATTTTAGCTTTGTTCAGTTAGGACATATTTGGAAAATTTTGTTGCACATTCTTGACCAGTTTGTATATAAAAGTTGGACAAATTATGAATAGCTTGTGCAAAATGATGCTAAATTATCCAATTTTGAAATCCTGCTATTGTTATTTTCCAATATATAATAATAGGAAAGAATCCTGACCGCACAGCTTTGTTATATCATAAAAAAACTATATCGGAATATTCCAGAATGTACCAGACATAGAAAAAGATCTTCTGCGTTAGAAGATCTCCCTCTGAATTTTCTATGCGATATTTAAATGAGCTCATTTATCATTAGACAAGATTATTTCTGTACTCTCTCGGGCTGCTTCCCATCTTTTTGCGGAATACTCTGCTGAAGTAATTATAATCGTCATATCCCACCAGGAACGAAATCGTCTCAAGTTTCTTATCCTGATCCTTCATAAGTTCTGCCGCTTTCTCCATCCTGATTCTGGTAAGGAAAGCAATGATTGTCTCACCATATTTCTGGCTGAATATCCTTGAAAGATAGCTGGCATCCATATGATACTCCTCTGCCAAGGCAGTAAGGGTGATATTTTCATGATAGGAGCGTTCAATATATTTGTGAATCTGCTCTACCTGCTGCACGATGGAATTGGAATCCGACTCTTTATCTTCTCCGTTCTCCCATAGACTGTTCAGCAGAATTTTCAGAGCGGCAAACAGAGATGGTGCATTGAGACATTTCATATAATAATCAATATTATCCATTGCCTCCTCTGCCTGTGCGGTAAGTTCCGGGCATTTTTCCTGCACATAACGGTACAAAATCCCGGTAATTCTGCCTACATACTGTTTCACATCCAGATAACTCCAGGTACCGTCATCACACGCACTGAACTTATAAGTCTTAAAGATCAGCTTCTCTGTCTCTGATCTCTGCCCTGTCTCCAGTAAATGATACAGTTCTGTTTCCATATGAACAGGTGCTGACTTCCCTATCATCTGATTCTCACCACTTTTATCTTCCGGACACAAAAGAACACAATGACTTCTGCTGAACGGACGGGTAACCAGCGCAGAAATCAATTCTCTGTAAACCGTTCCGATGTCATCCAACGAGCTGGTCTGTTCATGAATGGCCACAGAAACCGGACCGTACTCTTCCATAGAAAATTCCTTCAGAATATTGTCGGCAAGTGTCTTGAGCGCTTTCGCATCCGCTGTCTCTACGATTAAAAATTCACTCATTTTATTACTGTTGTTAAAAATAATCGGATTTCCGGCATCACCTGTGAGTTCTTTTAAACACGACTTAATCTTCCATGACATCTGAAGATTATCATGGTCGAACCGCTCTGCAATTTCTGTAATGTTATAAAATTTCACCATCAGGGTAGCTACTTCTGAGAAAGTACTTGTGCTGGATACATGAGTCTGAGCCGCAGACTGACCATACAGCTTTCCGGAAAGTAATGCTGAGTATTCACTGTCCTCCAAAAACGAGGAAAGCTTATGCTCCTGAATACGGCTGGTCTCATCCTGCCTTTTTGCATTCTCCCGTTCTTCCAGAACTCCCAGTGCTTTGGTCAGAACTTTAACCATTTCTTCTTTTCCTACCGGCTTCAGAAGATAATCCAGGCCACCGGACACAAACACACCTTTTACTTTCTCGAAATCATCATAGCCACTAATTGCAATCGTTACAATATCCGGATATTCTGTCTGAAGTTTCTGCAGCAATTCCAGACCACTTAAGAATGGCATATTAATATCCGTAAGAATAATATCCGGATGCTCCTCCGGGATTCTCTCGATAACCTCCTCACCGTCGCAGGCTGGCTCCAGAAATTCCAGAGAATATTCTTCCCATGGAATCAGACTCCGGATATTTTCGCGGCTCCAAAATTCATCGTCCGCTGCAAGAACTTTGTATTTCATGGATTTCAATTTTTTTCTCCCCTCCGTGTTATCTTCACTCTGTCAATCGGATATTCGCAGTGTTTTCCGTCGCAATAGCCGGCACAGTGATCGTTACCGTCGTTCCCTCTCCCATTGTACTCTCAATATGTAATCCATATTCATCGCCAAAGAGCTTTTTCAGACGCGCATTGACATTCAGGATTCCGATAGAAACACCAGATTCCACACGTTTCATATCATTTTGTTCCAGCAACCGGTTCATAGATTCCGCATCCATTCCGGCACCGTTATCAGAAACTGTGATGACCAGATTTTCATCTATATGCTCTGAACGTATCAAAAGCTTCTTGTCTTTACGGCGTACATTTCTAAGCCCATGTGACAGTGCATTCTCCACAACCGGCTGGATGCAGATTCGCGGCATCTCATCCTGAAGTGTATCGCTGTCTATCTGGTAATCATATGCAATCGCAGAGCCATTTCTCACATCCATTACATAGAGGTAATTCCTCACATGAGCCATCTCATTCTGCATAGTGGAAAGCTCGTCCGTCATATTCAAACTATAACGGAAAATCGCAGACAGGGAACGGCACATTCCACTTACCAACGGACAATTCTGTGCATTCGCGATACCACTCATCGTGTCCAGTGTATTATAAAGGAAGTGTGGATTGATCTGTGCCTGAAGCATTTTATATTCTGTGCGCTCCACCAGCATTTTGTGTTGTAGTTCTTCCTGTGCCATCACTTCCATACGGTCAAGCATTTCATTAAACTCTGTCCCCAGAGTCGTCAGCTCCTGTGACCATCCGACCGGCTGCACACGAAGTGTGGTTTCTCCATTCTTAATCCGCGTAATCGTACTGCTCATTTCCTCTACCGGTTTTGTCATCCACTGCGATACAAACAATACCAGCACCATGATGGCAAAAATCATAGCCGTCATTATAATAAGAAGTGTTCTGATCAGTGCCTTCTGTGCCGCTGTAAGAAGTGACTGCGAAACAAGCACAAACGCTTCCAGATTATAATTCTCCTGTGGCACCTGGATCAGATAATTTCCTTCATATTCCTGTTCCAGATCATTCGATTTATAATAGCCCTCAATTACCTTCGCAAGCTGCTTTTGGATTCTGCGCTGAGTTTCTGAAGCCTGACCGGTGATCGCTATTACCTGGTCATTCAATGGCTGAAGCCATAAGCAAACCTGCTCCACATCTACATATTTCGCCATAATAGAGGTAAATGCAGCACTGTTGATGTCACAGACAAGATATCCCAGACTGCTCCTGTCTGCATCATAATTATGAAGCTTCAGGACAAACCGGATAATATCTTTTTTCGCAACAGGATTATGATAGCCTGAGATCATCAGGTCTGTACGGTCCCCATGTACATAATCATAAACCCGGTCTGCATTGTCATCATAATCTGCCTTATAAATATTTCTCGGATAAGTAACTGAATTATAACGATAAGTACTGATCAGATTATCCTTCGTATCATAGAGATACATAGCCAGAACCTGATCCTCCTTCGTAAATCGTCTTCTCGCAAAATACCAGCTTCTCCAGTAATAGTCCTTCAGACTGGCATCCTTCTCTGCCGCATCGCGCATAGCACTTATCAGATCCTGTTCACTGTAAATTGTGAGCATTTCACCACGTATCGTATGGATAAAATCAGACAGATCTGTCTGCATTTTATTCAATGACAGCTCATGGTCTGAAATACTCTCCGCCCGGATTTGTCTGCGCAATGACTGATGAAACAGAAATGTCTGTAAAAGCAGTGCAAATACTACGCTGCTGATACACAAAACGAGCAGAGCTTTTCGCATCGTCCATCTTTTCTCCATTATCCGTATCCCCTCAAAAACTATCGTGATTTATATAATTATAATACAGAAATTCCCCCTTGAAAAGAAAAAAGAAAGCAGCGGGAACCCACTGCTTTCTAAAATATGAATCTATATATTTTTTACAGTTCGATATGTACTGCACCAACCGCGCGGATATTCATCGGATATACATTCTCTTTTCCTGCAAATTTAGAAATGTAGGAAACGTAATTCTCTGTCTCTTCTTCCGGTACTACGCACATGATAACTCCGGCAAATCCGCCACCATGAATACGGCAGATACCTTTGCCCAGTTTCTCAAGGAAGAGATCTGTAAGAGCAAGTGCGACAGAAATTTTCTGCTCTGTGTAGGCTTTGATCGGATAACAGTTCTGAAGTAATTCCCATGAAGATTTTCCGGATTCGCTGAGAAGTCTCAGTACAGTCTCTCCGTCTTTCTCCTCAACAGCCTTTGCAGCTCTTTCTACACGTTCATTCTCTTTGAAGAAATGAATCGCTCTTAAGATTGCTCTGTCATTTTCAATCTCAGACATATGCGCCAGCACATCTTCAAGAGTTGTCTCGCAGAGAAGTTCTGCGCCTGCTGCTTTTGCTGCCTCTCTCATTTCCATCGGAATTTCAGAGTATTCCTGGCTTAAATCAGCATGGCCTTTTCCTGTATTTACGATTACAAGGTGGTGACCATAGTCATGGAAAGAGAAGTTTACTTTTTCATATTTCGGGTTCTCTTTATCAGAGAAATCAAGAAGAATCGGTCCGCCTACTGCACATGCAAGCTGATCCATTAATCCGGAAGCTTTCAGCCAGTATACGTTCTCAGCGTACTGTCCTGCTTTTGCATAGTTAATATATGTCATTGCACCATCATTAAAGAAATAGTTAATGATAGAACATACAAGCATTTCAAAAGATGCAGAAGAACTTACACCTGCTGCACGGATTACATTTGTTGTCACGTAAGCATCAAATCCTGCTACCTTGAAGCCAAATTTCTGGATAGCTTCTACCATACCAGCTACAAGAGATACTGTTCCCTGAGCCTTCGGTACATCAGAAAGCTTCTCAATATCAACAACAACTTCTTTATCATATCCCTCACTTGTGATGCGGATGATATTGCTGTTGTTCGGATAAGCGGCACCAATGGTATCCATATCAATACTTCCTGCGATTACGCGGCCGCCATTATGATCTGTGTGGTTTCCGATAATCTCTGTTCTTCCTGGTGCTGTGAAAAATTCTGCTGTATCATGATGGTAAATTTCTGCGAAGTGATCAGCGACTGCCTGAAAACGGGCTGCTGATTTCTCTGCTTCGCCGTAAATACGTGTTAATTCATTTTTATTTGGAATATTCATTTCAAAAATCCTCCGGATATTTTCCGGTCTGGCCGCTGATATACAGGCTTATAAACAGCTGTATACTCTTACTTTTCGTTGTTTACAGTGGCAGTGTATGAAAAGCCAGCGGCAGACGGGAATATGTGTATGAAAGTTTGGAGTAACCGTTACTGTTACCAGTAACGAAGTAGCCTTATTACAGCTTCACTCTTGGAATTAAGTATACCTTCGTGAACTGGAAAATTCCTTAATAATTTAAGGAAGAAATAGTAAAATCTTGCGTTTATCACTCTATGCGTGTACAATAAAAATATAGTTACTTTCAGTTTATCATTCATCAAGTCTTTTGACATAATATAAGCTTCAAAGTATATAGAAAACCAAGATTGAACTGAAATATGTTATGTTGCATCAGGAGGATTTTTATAATGGCGGAAATTATAACAGATGGCTCGCAAAAAGAACTCAAAAAACACGGCAGTGACGAATTTCCTCTGCTGGTAAGCTACGAGCAGCTTTCCGGCTATAAATCTGGTTCTTTTTTATGGCACTGGCATCCGGAAATAGAGATCACACTTGTCTTAGACGGTCAGATTCTTTATAAAGTAAATCAATGTACTTACCATATGAAAACCGGAGATATCCTTCTCGGAAACGCCAATGTCCTTCATGCCGGTTTCATGGAAGATATGCAGGATGGAAAATATGTTTCCATTACCTTTCTTCCGAAAATCATTTATGGTTCTTATGAAAGCGTCCTGCGCCGAAAATATGTAGAACCATTTGTACAGAACTTCTCACTTCCCGCAATTTACATTGACCACTCCCAGCCATGGCATCAGCTTTTTGCCGGATATGTAAAAGACATCATACGTCTGTATGAAGAAAAGAATGCTTTTTATGAACTGGATATCACCGGAACTTTGCAGAAGCTGTGGCGCTGCATGCTGCAAAATCTTCCGGAAGATCTTCCCTATACTGAACACAGTAAACTGGAACGTAATCGTATACGTGAGATCATGGACTACCTGGAACACAACTATATGAACAAAATCCAGATGAAAAATATCGCAGAGGAAATCCACCTCTGCGAAAGTGAATGCAGCCGCTTATTTAAGCGCTACATGAATGTATCTTTATTTACATTTTTGCAGGAATACCGCGTAGAACGAAGCCTGGAATTTCTCTTAAGTTCCGGCGACAGCATCATGGAAGTCGCTCAGAAATCCGGATTCACAGACTCCAACTACTACGCTAAGGTCTTCTCCAAGGTCAAAGGCTGCAGTCCACAAAAATATAGGAAGCAAAACATGAGAAAAGAATAGCACAATTTCCGGCGATTCCTATGAGAACCTTCCAGACACTTATGTCATCTTTATCTGTGATTTTGATCCTTTTGGTGATGGGCTTTATCGCTATACTACAAATACTGTCTGCAGAGAAACTGATAATTCTATAAATGATGGTATTGTAACAATTTATCTCAATGCCCACGGCAAAAATAGCACCGATATTCCCGATGAACTATTACAGTTTCTGGATTACGTAAAAAACATCGGGCGTAAAGAAAACACTACAGAAGGAAAACAAAAAGTTCTCCTTGATTCTCTCGAATCTAAATTTGCCGTATCTCCTGAATTAAAAGAAATAATTTGCGCTGAGACTAACCCTGCAAAACTTAAATCCTGGTGTGAATTATATCCTCACATGACTGAAGTCACGTGCTTCCAGACGCTTTAGGCGTCAGACTAAATATCGGCGGATACGCCTGTAACTTAGGTTTGCGCAGATATGCGCTTTTTCCCA
>OGFC01000132.1_pt1 | contig 79890 bp, 53 predicted proteins | sample 1570841 | NCBI WGS metagenome assembly OGFC01 (sample SAMEA2582137, study PRJEB24529) | metagenome | biome: Human gut stool | place: China | collected 2011 | reverse complement strand
AACTTCCAGGGCTTTTTTGTGTCTGTTTTCTTCCTTCGCAGGAATACTGACAGAAGAACTTTATTTTATTACTTTAGTATTAAACTGTCGCTTGTTCGCCCTCACGGGGTAATTGGTATAAAACCGCGTGACAGATTACTTTTTTAAAATCTTATTTTACGATTGCTTTTACAGCAGCTTCGCCTTCTACAGCAACAACAACTACACCGGCAGGAGCAGCGATTTCTGCATTGTCAGAAGAAAGAACTGTGTTAGCAATTGTCTGACCAAGAACGTTGGCAATTACAACTGTCTTGCCCTGTGCACCCTTGATAGTAACAGTTCCGTTACCGGCAATAACTGAGACTTCAGATGTAGAGATGCCTTCGTTAGCAGTCGGAACTTCAGCTGTCTTTTCAATGTTGAAAATTTCAGCATCAAGGATAGCATCGCTATATGTAGAATAAGCAGCTACAACAGGAACACCATTCTTAACAGCAACCCACTTACCTGTGTTGTCTGAAGGCAGTTTATGATTACCAGCAGATTCAATAAGGAAGTCGCAAGCATCATCATTTACCAAACGGAATGCAAATACAGCATTCTTGATTCCATACTTATGAGCTGCATGAATAGAGTCACCCTTAGTCTTGCAATCTTCCAAAGCAGTACCCAAAGAAGCCATATTATGCTTATTGTCTCCTAAGAAGATTGAATCAGCAGCTAAAGTGCTAGGTTTACCATTACGATAGATAACTAATGTATCTGCAATATGCTTAGCTTCAACAAAAGCAAGACGAGTATATTTGTTGTTCCAGATATAATCTTTACCATTTGAAACCAACTGAACAGAATCTTCTGCATTGATCAGGTAACGACCAGTCTTGTAACCTTCTGTTGGAACTTTGTGACCACAATCACCGAATTTTTCAATAAATGCAGGATCATTATGTTCAGGATTTTCAGGACACATCATACCTGCAGGTACAACATTCACACCTACAGCGATCATATACTGAGGCATATTTGTATTATTACGTACATAAGCAGTATCAATATAAAGAGCAGCCTTTGCAGCATCACCCTTACCTTCAACACCTAAGAAGTTAATACCTTTTTCTTTAGAGTATACGCTATAAGCATCTTCATACAGATATTCGCGAGAAGTTGCATTTACACGATAGATCTTAGCAGTATCAGTTTTCAGATCAGCAAAGCCATCATCCTCTTTTGATACACCCAGACGACGATATAACGGGCTATTATCTTCAACCAAAGCAAATGTAGCAATACGAACTTCAGAATTATTGCTACAAGTCGGTTCGATAGTGAACTTCATAGAGGCATCTCTCACACCCACACGTTGATTTGCAGCATCTACATATTCATATTTATCAGTTGTATTGTCAACAAGTGAATATTGAGCTTCCTGCAAAGCATAATAGCAAGTAGTATCACTTTCAGAAACTAATTGATTATTTTCTTTCAAGAAGAATACAGATACTTTACCATTCAAAACAGCATCAAGTTCTTTGCCTTCATCGATCTTAGTTACTGAATATGTATTTTCATTTTTGGGATCAGCTACGATATATTTGCTATCGTTAACTAATTTAGATGCATCATGAACTCTTAGCAAATAAGCAGTTCTATACAATTGCTGTGCTTTAGCTTTTGTACTTGCATAACCATACTTATTTTTAGCATTTGTAGGAGCTTCAACAAGTTCTACAAAGACTTTTTCCCCCTTAACATCAACATAAACAGTAGTATCACTTGCAGTTGTGCTTACATTTACAAAATTACCAAGTTTGATACCTGACAAATAATCAAGATTGAAAATCTTTTCGCCAAGAACTTCTGCTTCCAGTCTCTTATAACCCAAATATTCGTTTACTAATGCACCTGCATTCGGTCTTTCTACATTTACCAATGAAGGAGACAATGTATCTTTAAGTGCGATCGCATAGCTGTTGTTTGTGAACAATGTGAATACATCATCACCAGCTGCATACAATTGAACATTCGTTGCTTTAATGTTAGGATATTCACGGTTTGTGATATTTACAGTTTGAGTACCTGCAAGGCCATCATTCTGCTCAACAACCCACTGAGTACGCGGCATATGTCCGAAGTCCTGAGCTGTACCAAACAACTGAGTTGTTTCTTCGTTTACATATTCCATTTTTTCACCACAGTAGTTAGCTACAGTAAACTTACCATTCAAATCTTTTCTGCTTGGCAGTGCTGTATTCAAATTAAAGAAGTAAACACCTGAAGGCAGAGTTGTCTTTACCAGATTTGAAGTTCCGTTCAGTGAAATACGGGTGTTGATTGAGTATGGTAACTGTTGATCTGCATAGAAATTAGTGCTACCAACTGTCAATTCACGATGATCCGCTGTTAATCTAGCCAATTTCACCAAGTTACGTTCTTCATGAGCAACTTCAGCTTGAGTATTATCTTGATTAGGAGTTGCAGCAGGAGTTATAGCTGCTAATGCAGTAGCATCCCTATCTCTCCAAACAGGAGTAAAATCTGAACCTGAAATATCATTTGTTGAAACAAAACCAGCAGTACGGATTACGATAGAGTCTGAAGCCGGATGATAAACAAACTGGAAGTTGAAACGACCGTTGATATCAGCACGGACCTTGTTATCATATGCAAATGCAGCACCATTAGATTGTTTTGCTACGTCAATAAACTTTTTAACAGCAAATTTCTGATCGATATTATTTGTCAAATAAGCAGTATCCAATGCCAGATAAGTATTATTTGCTGAATTTGAAGCATCTTCTGTTGCACGCAGAGAAATCCAACCGTTAGTAGATAATATGCCACGGTTAGCAATTTCTTCATCAGAAGCATTCTTTACCGCCAGAGTTGTCACAGCATCATTTTTAGTTTTCACTGCTGTTTCGATTCCTGCAATTGTAGTTTGGCTATTTAGAATGTCATAAAGAGTACCTGCTGTCATTGCCGTACCACCAGTTGCAGCTACAACCGCATCCAAAGCAGCTTTAAAATTAGTGCTATGAGCTTCACTAGCCTTTACTGCTTTTATTACAGCTGATTTCACTTTGTTTTCCAGAGCCATTTCAGCAGGGACTGAACTTTCATTAACAATTGCTTCTAAGGTTGCCAAGTCTGTTACTGCTGTAGCATCAAACTTTTTAGAAAAGTTTTCTATTACAGTCACATTTCCAGACACAGCAGCATCATTCGCACTAGCAGCCTTCACAATTGCCAAAATTTCATCTGCAAAATCAGACTGAACCTGTAAGTTCACCAAAGCCTTTTGGTTTGTATAAGCCACACCTCCAACAATTGCCACGCTAACATCATAAATATTAGCCGGATACCCAACAGCAGGCACAGCCTTATATTCCTTAGCAAACAAGTTTTCTGGCATCGGATTACCAGTTACATCCGGAGTGAATGTAAATTTAGTCTTACCAGATTTGTCTTGCTTCCAAAGCATTGAGTTTACATCATCTACAGTCAAAGCAAAAGGAGCTACATCGTAAGGCTTAGCAACCAACTGTACACCTGCTGCATTATTCTTTGCGTAAGCATCACTTGGAAGATTTTCAAATGCATACTTTACAGCTGTAACAGGAGCAACACCGCTAACAGCTGTTCCAGGAACCAACACAATAGCAGAGTCTTTCTTTGCGCCAAAAGCAGAGTACATATCGCTCAAAACAAATGTACCATCTGCAGGAGTTAAAGAGACAGCCCATCTCCATTGAGAGGCAGAGCCACCAACTATAGTTGCTGCTCCTTTTTTTGCAGCTAATGTAGGAGTTTGTGCAGCAACTGCAACTGCTTCTTTAGTGTCATAAGACAAAGTCATTCCTGTTCCCAAATTCACAAACGAATACAGGCTTCCATCATTTGCGTTAGGAGTCTCCACGACAGACCACAAAGTATTTTTCAATTCAATGCCAGTTGCTGTACCGGGAGTAACCATCTGTAACGTGTAAGTTCCATCCGCCATAGGGTGCATTTCTAAAACTGCAGTTCCATCACTTAACTGAACATAACCGTATGGATGTACAATTTTTGATAGAGTTCCCACCGCACCAGGAAGCGGAGAGAATTGGGCATTTACAGTTCCAACACTTGTTGCTAGCAAAAGGCTAGCTACCAAAGTAGAAAACTTTTTGTTCATAATTCTAAATTTAATATTAATACTAATGTTAATGAAAACTTCCTTATACGCGTCTTAGCTCTAAATGACTAGCTAAAACGTTCCTTTTTTCTAGTCATTCCTTTTCGGTTCGTCGTCAGAACGGTATATTTCGTACAAACTTTGCTATTCGGTTGATAAGAAAGCATATAGAGAAAGAAAATATTTTTGGAAAATGGTTGCAGAAACGAAACTTATGGCTAATTTTGTAGACTAGAAAAAAGGAACGATTTCTCTAGTCATTCCGACTCACTCGTAATTTTCTTTATATTAATCAATTATGGCACATTTCTATATATATAATGTACACGCGTACATTATATATAAGTAATTTAATGATATCTCATTTCCAGCACTTTACAAATCCTGTTTTTTCAGATTTTCAAGCCACACCCGAAATTTGCTCTAAAAGTGGGTAATTTATCATGTTTTCAGGGGCAATTTCTAGTACCTGCAGAGATGTGGAAACACGCCAGCAAGTAATAAGATTCACATGCCGGATAATAGAAAAAAACTCGGTAAGTAATTGCTTGCCGATAATCATGAGCAAGCTTGTCGATAGCTATGGGCAAGCTTACTCACAACTGTCGACAAGCTTGTTGATAATTATAGGTAACAGATTTTGTATAGAAAGAAAAAGGGGAAGACACTGATAATAAACTATATAAACGCAGGAAATATCTATCTGCAATTATAAAAGTATTTATTCTTTTGTCAATAGAATTTCATCATTATCCATAAACAACACCTTCTTCAGTTTCTGATACAGGAAAGATAATACCAGCAGGATTACTCCCAACATAATAAAGACAATGATCTTCCCGACTGTTGGCAACAACCACAAATCGACAATGACCAGCTTCAGAAGGACAACACCAAAAACAGCCAAACTGATCATACGCAGAACTTTCAGATGCAGACGCATACCAAGCGCCATCTGCACAAAGCCCCCAATACTCAGGGAGATTGAAAGAGCCGCACTCGATTCATTCTGCCAACCGAAAAGATACAACATATTATGTGCGGCAACTGCAAACAGGATAGTAGAGACAACCGCAATAAACAAGGTCATCCTGTCCGCACTTTTCTGCCGGAAGTTAAACGAACGGTAAAACCATTTTCCCAGAAAGAACAGATGGGCAACGACAATAAACAGAGAAGACCATTGCAAGATGGAGAGAGAAGACTCACCACATTCATTCGCCACTCGTGAAAGCCAGATAAATAAACTGCCCGAAAATCCTGCCATCACAGCATAAACAACAGAAAAACGTGCCATCGGAAAACGCTTCCTCAACCCGATCAATAAAAGTAATAGAGCGAAATTGGTAAATGCCAGGCAAACACAATTACTCAACGGCTCGTCCGTTATATTCCTATAGAAATCGACTATAAATGAAAGATAAACGATGCCGCAACCCATCAACAACGAAATAACACTAAAAGGAATATATTTCAGATTCGACGTTTGAGTAAAGAATACCTTCTCCCGCTCCATCAGCCAAACGAATACACCAAAAGCCAATCCGGTAAAGATTCCGGTGGCAAATGTTCCATTCCACAGTAGTGGCTGGACAAAGCCATCAGTCAGCACATCCTCCACATCCATAAGGAAAGAAACAACCGTCAGGAAAAGAAGCAACTGCGTAAAATAAGCATAGACAGGTTGGCGGAACTTAATGAACAACCAAAGGACAACCACCATTTCTGTCGCCCAAAGTAATGTAATAAAACTGCCTTCCAACTGGATAGGTATACTTATCGAAATAAATGTCAGAAACATGCCTACCAACGCAGTAAACAGATAACCGGTTTCCGATTTCTTCCCCCGTATCGCATAAGCCAGACAAACATTCACCAAAGCGATAAACATAGTAAACGCCCCCTTAATATTATACGGCAGATGCAACTCATTCAAATACCACAAGGCAAAATAAAGATAGATGAAATTATTCAGCACAACGATCATCATCAACGGCTGGTTAGCCTTCTTATTATCCGTACGCAACACCGAAACGACCGGTAACAGGAATATCAGATAAAATAATGTAGAGAAAAGCAGCAGCTGTATCAATTGCATATTCCCGGCAATATCCAGGTCAGCCACCAGCGAATATCCCAACATGATCACATAAGTAGCCACAAAACCGATCACCGGCAATTCTCCCCACTTCTTATAGAGCGACAACCCGAACATTCCCACATTCAGGATCGTCAGATAAATAAACAGCACCTGATAGTTACCCATTCCGTTACTAACCAGGAAAGGTGCGATAAACCCACCCACCAAACCGATCACCGCCAGTTCACGCCGGTTATAAACGACCGACAACAAAGACATCAGCACCGTGAGAACCACCAATAGAACAAAAGCGGCTGTCTGGCTGAACAAGCCATAATAATGATAAGCCATCGCCACCGTCACATAGAAGATGGCAAATGCACCACCCGCCAGCAGAGAACTGAATGTACGATAGGTATTTTTCAGTCTCTGCGACAAGACCAGTAATCCGCCACCAACTACAAAGCCCAATACCGTACGGAAAACTTCATTGATCCAATTCTTATCGATCGCATATTTAACGAACAATCCCATGCCGACCACCAATACAAGGATACCGATCTTCCCGAACAGATTCTCTCCGATATACTTCTCATAATCGACTTTCTTTTTCTCCTTAACCAGTCCAAAGGGTTTGATGACAGGCTGTGGAACGACCTTCTTCTTTTCCGGTTGTACTTCGGCAACCGTTCCGCTCACCATCTCTTTCTGTAAGTATTCGGTAGCGGCTTCTACCGGAACCTCAACAGGCACCTCAATAACAGGCGGCACCAATTCCTCCACGACAGTCTTTTCCGGCATCTCTTCCGTCAATTCCGTCACACTTGTCGTTTCCGGCCGTTTTATCTCTTCCAGCCGAGACTCCACCAGCTTTTTCAGACTATAAATATCTTTCCGGAGAGCATCCGTGTGAGCATTCATCTTACTTATATGTGAATACAAGCTGACCCAGACGACAACGATCAGTACAACAAGTAGAAATTCCATAACGTTATATTTAAAGACCGTGCCTAAGATACGGATTTATTTGGATTACAGGCTACCAATGATCATTCTTTGCTTCTCAAAGAACAAAATCCGTTGCTTTTCTCCGCTGACAGAGATCATGGTTGACGATTTCAGCAACGCTTGCATCCAGTTATGAAATATCTCATACGCCTTCTCATCCAGCGAGACAACCGAGTTCAGTATAAATGCCCGGATCATGCTGATACGCATTTTTTTAGTCTCCAGATAACTATAACTGGCATCAAAATTAATATTGGAAACATAGATCTGTATCGGATTGCCGGTTTCACTATACGTCCCCCTGGAAGCAAGCGTTTCCATATAGTTAAGGAAATGTATCAACTCTTGTTTTAGCTTCCGGACATCTTCCGGATCAATCAACCGGATACTACTGTAATACAATATATCATTCACAATATACTGAAAGATCAAAGGATCCCAAACATGAACCGTTTTCCTGACATGCCTGGATTCTATAGCCGTAACACGTTGAACAGCCTGCAATTTCTCAGCCGTTTCGATATCCCTGAAATGAGCAGTCTTGTCCGAATGGCCGTACTGGTTATACCACTTGAATAAATAAAAGCGGGTGATGTATTCATAATCCAACAAAAAAATAGAGGGTAGAACGTTCATACATTCCACACTACAGGATGTCGGATCTTCCCGTGCTTCCTGCAACCGTTCGTTATACAGTCCCCACATCTTGTAGTCGTCTTCAATTGGCTCTACATACTCCACCAGACTCAACTGATAAGGACGGCTCCTAGCCGAGTGTGCTCCGACCAGATTATCCAACGAGATCCCTAGTTTATGGGAGATCGACGCAATCTCAGCAAAGGAGAAAGCAACATCGCCCCTCATACGGCGGTAAACAGCTTCTTTTTCCAGGCGCAATAAATCAACCAATGTGTTAGTTAAAGTTGCTTTGTGTGGTATCTTCTCTCTGATTGCGCCAACGAACTTTTCGTGAATCAGGTCTTTACTCATAACCACAATTTTAATGATTGTCAATAGACAAAAATAATAAAAATAAAGAAGTAGTTCCTATCAGTGGCAATTTTGACTACTTTTGTATAATAAACAATCAATAATATGCATGATCTTTGCTGTATCGGGCACATCACACTAGATAAGATTGTGACCCCTAAAAATACTGTACACATGGCGGGAGGAACCGCATTTTATTTCTCCCACGCGATTAAACATTTCAACGATATAGATTATACGCTGATAACCGCTCTTGCCGAGTCTGAAATGAAAGAGGTCGACAGATTGCGGTCGGAAGGCATCGACGTAGCTGTTATGCCCAGTAAACACTCCGTTTATTTCGAAAATATCTATGGAGAGAATCAGGATAACCGTACGCAGCGGGTGTTGGCCAAAGCCGATCCTTTCACTATCGATTACCTGAAAGAGGTGGAAGCAAAAATATTCCATCTGGGTAGCCTGCTGGCCGACGACTTTTCGCTGGATGTAGTCAAATACATGGCAACCAAAGGGTTTGTTTCGGCCGACTCACAGGGATATCTGCGCGAAGTAAGAGACAAGAACGTTTATGCAACCGACTGGATCGGAAAAGAAAAAGCCCTGAAATATATCCATTTCTTAAAAGCCAACGAGCTTGAAATGGTTGCATTGACCGGGTATTCGGATGTAGCCAGCGCCGCAAAGCAGTTATACGACTGGGGAGTAAAAGAGGTGCTGATCACTTTGGGAAGTCTGGGATCTGTTATTTATGATGGCGATACATTCTATAAAATACCCGCCTATAAACCCCGGGAAGTAGTTGACGCTACCGGATGTGGCGATACATACATGACCGGATACCTGTACCAACGCGCCAAAGGTGCCAGCATAGAAGAAGCAGGTCGCTTCGCTGCTGCCATGTCGACCATCAAGATCGAAGCATCAGGGCCTTTCAGCGGAAGTAAAGAAGATATCATCCGCTGCATGGAGACGGCGGAACAAAGGTATGAGGATACTGTCTGCATTAATTCCCCACACAAATAAAAATTATGGGGAATTTTCCCCTGTCGTGGTGGGGGTTATCCCCCTTGCAATGGGGAAAAATACCCATTGCAAAGGGAGTAAAATAGCCGAGCTACTTAAACGCCTTACTAAACGTTGTCATCAACAGGATGCACAGCCCTAAAAGTCCTACCACCATATAAGCATACTCCATATTGAATGCCTGCGAGATTGCGCCGATCAGAAGCGGTGCTATCAGCGATCCGATAAAACTGATACTGGACAGAATAGTCAGAGCAATGCCGACCGGCGTCTTAGACTTCGCGCCGACCAGACTATAAATAGTAGGAACCATACTGGAAATACCCAACCCAACGAGCATAAAACCCAATGAGTTTACGATCACCTTCAATGCCATCGAATCAAAACGACTTCCCAACAGGGCCGAAATAAAGAATCCGATAAAAATAAAGGCACCGGACAACTGTAACACTCGTTGCTTACCTAATATCCGATATGCATAATTTGCCAGGAAACGCCCTACCGTCATCATCACCATAAAGACAAGAAATCCGATCTGCAACGATTTAGGTACCTGCAAGACCGATTCAAAATAGACCCCGCTCCAGTCAAACATCGCACTTTCCACTATCAAGGCAAATAAACCCACCAGTCCCAACTTGATAAGCAGCATTTCCGGTCGCCGGATATATTTCCATTTTTCCGATGATTCTTCTTTCACGACCGCTTCTTCTGCCTGTTCCTGAGCCGTATCTTCCTGGAGATATCTCCGACCGACCATTGTTATAAGAAAGATGATCACCGCAATCATCGTAAAATGCCAGAAAGGAGTGATACCCGAAATAATCATAATAAAACCGATCAATGCCCCCATACAGGCCGCCAGGCTCCAACCTCCGTGAAAGGAAGCCATGATTGTCCGCCCATAAAAACGTTCAATGCCGATCCCCTGTGTATTCAGCGAAATATCGCACAAATTCCAGAACACCCCGAAAGAGAAAAGGCATACCCCCAACATATAAATATTCACTGCCGTCCCGATAGCAAACAGCGAAAGAGCATATCCCATAATACTGACCTGCACCATAATCCGGCTTCCCAGTTTCGACACCAGATAACCGGCCAGCGGAATCGCTATGAACTTTCCGACCGGAATCATAAACAACACCATTCCCCAATAGAGAGCATCATTTACAGTAAAAAGTTCCTTTATATCAGGAATACGGCTCGCCCAACTGGAAAAGCAAAGTCCCTGAGCAAGAAAGAAGGAAAGAACAGCATAACGTATATGTTCTTTCGGGTAAGCGACATGGTTATTAGAATACATTTTCGTGATATTTTTTATTGAACAGATAAAAGTAAGTATATTTTTTCATGTTGACTATCTTTTTTAAAAAATCATTTTAACACAAGAAATTCAAAAGGAAAGACGAGAAAGTCAAATTTATGTATATCTTTATCGCCAAATTCGATTATACATTCATGCAAGGCAAACCTGAAATATACTCTTTTAATCAGTTGTTTACTGATTATAAAAGCCGTTTTATCCATTTTGCCAATACATACGTAGGCGATAGCATGATTGCAGAGGACATTGCAATCGACAGCCTAATGTATTATTGGGAAAACAGGGACAATCTTGCGCCCGATTCAAATATACCCGCTTATATCCTCACTATCATTAAACACAAGTGTTTAAATCATCTTCAGCGTCTACGCACACAGGAAGACATTGTTGAATATTTAAGAAATTGCGACCTTTGGGAACTCAACCTCCGTATTGCCACACTGGAAGCCTGTAATCCGGAAAAGTTATTTTCAAACGAACTTCAGGCTCTTGTCGATGAAGGATTAAAAACATTACCAGAGCAAACCCGTGATATCTTTATTCGTAGCCGCTATAATAATCAGAGTCATAAAGAAATAGCGGAATCACTGGGCATTTCGACGAAAAGTGTCGAATTTCATATCACTAAAGCCTTAAAAGTGCTGCGCGTGACATTAAAAGATTATTTCCCCTTATTGTTCTTTTTACCACGGTTATTCAACTAACGGACAACTCTTCAAAAGATAAATTCCGTCTCCTGAACTTTTTTTTCAAAAAGTTTCATTTTTCGTTAGGGATGTTTCCCGCTTATTTGCTTTATAAACAGAAACGGAAAAAATGGAAAAGGAAACACTATACAATTTTTTTGAAGGGAAAGCTTCTCCAAAAGAAAAAGAAGCTATCCGTATATGGCTGGAAGCATCCCCCGATAATGAGAAAGAGTTATTCAGGGAACGCGAGTTTTTCGATGCAATGATTGTATCAGGTTCTGCTCAGAAAGAAGCTAAGGGGAAAAGTTCCCGTCCCTTCTATCTGCTGGCGATGTTAGAATTTGTAAAGTTCGCAGCTGTACTGGCCATTACTGTCACTTGCGGAACTTATCTCTATAAATCAGAAATTAAGAAGATCGGGGAAGCCATGAATACGATCACTGTTCCTGCCGGACAACGTGTAAATCTGACATTGCCGGACGGAACGAATGTTTGGTTAAATGCCCGCTCTGAAATGAAATATCCCGCTGCTTTTATAGGAAGTAAAAGAGAAATTATATTAGACGGTGAAGCCTATTTTGATGTCACACATAATACAGATAAGCCATTCGTCGTACAAACCAACAAATGCGATATAGAAGTGCTGGGTACAAAATTCAATATAGAAGCATATAGTGATTCAAAAGACTTTTGTACCTCGTTAATGGAGGGCTCCGTTAAAGTCTCCAACAGGAAAAACCCTTCTGAAAACCTTATATTATCTCCTAACCACCAGGTCTCATTGATCAACGGACATTTACAGTCGAAAACGATAGATGATTTTGATCCTTTCCGTTGGAAAGAAGGACTCATATGCTTCAAAAAGATGAGTTTCAATGAATTAATGATGCGATTCGAAAAAAGCTACGGTATACGTATTATTATAGAGAACCAGCAATTAGCCAATTACATCTGTAGCGGTAAATTCCGCATATCGGATGGTATTGATAAAGCATTGCGTATTTTACAGCAAGATGCTAAATACACATTTGTAAGAAATAAAGACGACTCAATCATTTATATAAAATAATGTCTAATCTTAAAATCAGAATGCCTATGACAGAAAAGAACAGTTAACCTTTCATTAAAATGCCGACAAGTGTGGGGACACTTACCGGCATAAACTTAACACAATTATTTAATTGCATTAATAAACTTGATTTCCAAAGATATGAATAAAAAATCTTTGTCGATGTCTTATTCTATAAAAAGGACTCGATATAAACAATTTTTTAGAATCATGAAAATAACCACTTTGTTATTATTCGTGTTCATTTTCTGCCTGCGTGCAGAACACTCCAGTTCTCAGAATGTGAATGTTACTATCAAAAGAAGTAATACCGAATTGGAGAAAGTATTGAACGACATTGAGAAACAAACAGATTATCTGTTTATTTACAACGATTATGTGAACGTAAACAGGAAAGTCTCTGTTAACCTGAAAAAAGCCCCTTTAAAAGAGGTCTTAGTTAACTTGTTCGAGGGAACTGATGTAAAATATTCCATCGACGACTCATATATCCTGTTATCAGCAGGAGGAACGAGGACAACGATTCCATTGACTACACAACAAGGAAAAACGATCAGCGGAATCGTTACAGACAGTAACGGTGAACCGATTATCGGAGCTAATGTAGTAGGAAAAGGTTCAAAATCGATCGGAACAGTGACGGACGTTGACGGCAAATTTACTCTAGCATTGGATAATTCGTCAACAACATTGGTTGTGTCCTACATCGGTTATCTTACAAAAGAAGTTCCAGTCGACAACCAGTCTGTCCTGAAAGTAATTTTATCTGAAGATACCCAGAATCTGGAAGAAGTAGTCGTCATCGGTTACGGTTCTGTTAAGAAAAGCGACTTAACCGGTGCTGTTGGTTCCATTCAAGTTGATAAAGTACAGGGTATTAGTGTAAAATCCGTCGATCAGATGTTACAAGGGCGTACATCCGGTTTGTATATGGTACAGAATTCCGGTATGCCCGGTGCCAGTTCCACTGTCCGTATTCGTGGTGGAAACTCTATATCTGGGGGAAATGAACCGTTGTATATCATCGATGGTATGCCGGTTTACCCAAGTGCCAGCGCTAGTCAGACAGCATTAAGTCCGTTAAATTCGATCCCTACGTCGGATATCGAATCTATTGAAGTATTGAAAGATGCTTCTTCGACTGCTATTTATGGTTCCCGCGGTGCCAACGGAGTAATTATCGTAACAACAAAAAAAGGTAAGAGCGGAAAAACATCTGTGGCATTTGATGCTTATTGGGGTATTCAGAACATCTATAAGAAATATGATTTACTGGACTCTCATTCATTTGAGCAACTAGCCAATGAAGCGCTGGTTAATTCCGGAGGGACGGCTATTTATGATGAAAGTATAAATCCGGCTACTACAGATTGGCAAGGGATGACATCCAATGATAATGCCTTAACACAGAATTATCAAGTGACCATTTCAGGAGGAAACGACAAGACCACGTTTCTGACATCTTTAAATTATTTCGATCAGGAAGGTGTTATCAAAGCGACCGAAATGAAAAAATATGCCTTCCGCGCAAATATCGATCACAAGATTTCATCTACAATCCATTTAGGGCTTAGCCTGACAATGACCAAAGTTGACAATAATCGCGTAGGAAACTCTGTTTTACAAAGTCGCCTGACTACCCCTCCGAATATACCGGTAAAAAAAGAAGATGGAAGTTACACCTTTAGCGATGATAACGGAGTTATTACATTCGATAATCCGATTGCTATTATAAACGAGAAAGTTGATTGGAATGCCAATTTCCGTACACTGAATAATGCCTTTGTTGAATGGGATATCATTAAAGGATTGAAGTTCAAATCTTCAATCGGCATAGATATCGACTATACAACAAATAAATATTATAACCCCCGTACGGTTTATTCCGGTAGCCAAAAAGGAGGAGAGGCTAAAAAGACCTCCAACAATACGTATACCTGGATCAATGAAAACATCCTTACCTATAATAATACATGGGGAGTACATTCATTTACCGGACTGATCGGTTATACTCAACAGGCATCTACTTACGACGGTTTTAATGCCGGCTCTTATGGCTTCTTAAACGATAATCTACAGATGAACAACCTTGAATCAGGAACTACCTACTCTGCTCCTGGTTCAAGTGTAACAAAATGGGCATTAAATTCTTATTTGGCACGTGTCAATTATATTCTGAACAATAAATATTTACTGACAGCCTCTATTCGAGCTGACGGTTCTTCCCGTTTTGGTAAAAATAATCGCTGGGGATATTTTCCTTCTGCAGCCTTAGCTTGGAGAGCATCGGAAGAGCCTTTTATCAAAAACCTGAATATTTTCAGCAATCTGAAACCAAGGCTCAGTTTTGGTATAACAGGTAATCAGGACGGAATCGGAACATATCCTTCATACGCTTTATTAGGTTCAACCGGTTATGTCAGCGACGGCCAGAAAGTGACTGGTTATTACCCATCTCAAGTGGCCAATACAAATTTGAAATGGGAGACGACTTCCCAGTTTGATGCAGGTATCGATTTCGGTTTTTTCAATAACCGCTTAACAGTTACACTTGACGGTTATTACAAAAAGACCAAAGACCTGTTGCTGAAAGTCAAAATACCCGGATCTTCCGGATTCTCTTCCGGATTGAAAAATATAGGAGAAGTAGAAAATAAAGGGTTTGAACTGGCAATCAACGCAACTCCTGTAGAAGGAGCCTTTACCTGGAATACCAGTCTCAATCTTACCTATAATAAAAATAAAGTGTTGGATTTAGGGGATGTTTCTTTCATTTATCCGGATCAACCGGGACAGGATGACACAGGCACACATCTAGGACGTATTGTTCAGGTCGGTCAACCTTTAGGCACATTCTATGGATACGTATATGACGGACTTTTCAGTACAACAGATGATATTGAGTCATCCTCCCAACCGACTGCAAAACCGGGAGATATACGCTATAAGGATATCAGTGGACCGGATGGTGTTCCGGATGGAATAATAAATGATCTTGATCGCACGATTATTGGCTGTGCACAACCTAAAATTTTCGGAGGATTCAACAATACGTTCTCATACAAGAACTTTGATCTTAATATAAATACAATCTTTACGATTGGAAATGATGTATATAACGGAACAAGAGTGGTTATGGAGAATATGCAGGGATCTACCAATATGTTCACAACGACTATGGATCGATGGAGTTCATCTAATCAGAACGCAGCCTATCCACGCCCACTCCGATCAAAAGCCGTCATGCGTGTATCGGATGAATATGTTGAAAACGGTTCTTATCTGCGTTTCCAGAATATTACATTAGGATATAATGTTCCTGCTGAATTTCTCAGTTTCACGAAATATGTATCAGGCTTGCGCATCTATGCATCTTTGCAGAACTTCTTTACAATCACAAGTTATTCCGGAGACAACCCGGAAGTGAGTAAATACGGGCAAGACAATCTTGGAGCCGGTTATGATGCATTTTCATATCCGTTTTCAAAGTCAGTATTGTTTGGTCTGAATGTTAAATTCTAAATGAGTCTAAGTAGTTATGAAAAAAATAGCATGTATAATAGTAAGTCTAATCATGATGAGTTCCTGTACAGATATGAATCTGATACCGGAGTCGAACCTTAGTCCTGAAAATTTCTTTAAATCGGAAGAAGATGCCACAGCAGCTGTTTATGGAGCTTATGCCGTTTTCGCTGATAATGATATCTATAATCAATTCTGGGAAGTTTTGCAGAGCCAGGGAACAGATGACAGCGAATGGGGAGGAGGCCGTACGACAACCAATCTGGACAAGAACGCATTGGATAAATTTGAATTTGACGGAAATACAAACCTGGTTTATTCCGTTTGGATCAAACATTATGTAGCAGTTAACCGATCCAATTTTGCAATCGAGAATATATCCAATATGGGAAGCGATCAGGTCAAAGAAGATGTAAAAAGCAGACTTATCGGTGAAGCCAAGTTTTTACGAGCTTTAGCATACTTCAATTTAGTCCGTGTATACGGGGGTGTACCATTGGTGCTACATCAAACAACACAACTTGAAGGACTTGAAGTTCCGCGGAATACAACAGACGAATGTTACGAACAAATCATCAGCGATCTTCAGGATGCAAAATCCGTCTTACCTTCTATCGATAAGCTACCGAACGGATATTTAGGACGTGCAACCAAAGGTTCGGCAGCAACATTGTTGGCTAAAGTCTATTTGACACGTGAAGATTATCAGAATGTAGTAAAGGAAACCAGTGAGGTCATGCAGATGGGATACAAGCTCTGGGACAACTACATTGACAATTTTGATGTAGAAAAAGAAAACGGACAGGAGTCTATATTCGAGATACAATATAAAAGAAATACACCTGGAGTGGCAGGTAGTAACTTCAATGGCTTCTTTCGTCCTCCTTTTGTCAACCTGAATGGCTGGGTCGGATATGGTGATGATCCGGTTACCCGCAATCATTATGAATGTTATGAAGAAGGAGACCTTCGCAGGGATGTAAATGTACGTCTTTATACAAAAGAAGAATATCCGAATATGTCTTCAAATTATGAATTTCCCTGTTATGTTAATAAATATCAGGATCCGTCTCCATTGGCAGTAAGATCCCAAGGAGGAGAAAATAATTATCCGTTATTGCGTTACTCCGATATTTACCTGATGCGTGCAGAAGCATTGAACGCAATTAACCCTTCTGACACAGAAGCCTATAATTGCCTGAATGTAGTACGAAGACGGGCATTCGGATTCAATATGAATGAATCTTCCGCTATTGATATTAAGACAGGATTGAGTAAGGAAGATTTTCTCGATACAATACTTCTGGAACGTCGCAGAGAGTTCGCCTTTGAAGGACATCGCCGCTTTGACCTGTTGCGTACACATAAACTAAAAGAAGCAATGATGGTACAAAATCCTGTGATCGGTTCAATTGTAGAGGAAAAACATTACTTGTTGCCTATACCTGTAACCGAATTAGATGCAAATAAATTGTTGGAACAAAATCCGGGTTGGTAATTTATGAAAAGAAGAAATTTTTTAAAAGACATAAGTTCTTTAGGCTTAGCATCTGTAGCAATCGGAACGCCATTGGCTGCAGAAACTCCCAGAAGTAGCTTTTTGCCGGGTAAATCAAAAATACCGGTATACGACAACTGGGATGTAATAGTTGTAGGAGGAGGACCTTCAGGATGTGCTGCGGCTACGGCCGCGGCACGCGAAGGTGCCAGAACATTGTTGATAGAAGGCACAGGTGCCCTGGGAGGAATGGGGACTTCCGGCTTGCTGAATGCCTGGTGTCCTTTCACCGACGGAGATAAAATTATTTACAAAGGTATCGCAGAAAAAGTCTTTACGGAATCTAAGAAAGGAGTTCCACATATACATTATGATAACTGGGTTCCTATAAACAGCGAATATTTGAAAGTTGTATATGACGATTTGGTGACCTCTACTGGTGTTTCTGTTCTCTTATTCTCAACTATGGCTGCTGTAGAAATGAAACAAAAGGGAGTTGTTGATGCAATAATCGTTGCGAATAAAGCAGGGTTATCCGCTTATAAAGCAAAAGTTTTTATCGATTGTACAGGAGACGGTGATCTTGCCCATTGGGCCGGTGCGGATTTTGTTATGGGAGACGAAAGCGGATTTGTACAGGAAGGAACATTATGCTTTACCGTATCAAATGTAGATCCTTATGAGTTTTCTCTAATAGGGAACGTTCATACCAGCCGAAAAAACAGTCCGATTCATTCTATATATGGTAACCCCAATTATCCGTTGGTAAAGGATAAACATATGAATGACAAATTGATCGGACCGGGAATGTTAGGTTTCAACGCCGGTCATGTAACCGTCGACAGTACAGACCCAGTCTCTCTGACAGAAGCTATAATGAAAGGGCGAAAACTGGTACGGCAATTACATGAAGGACTAGTTGAATTCGAGCCTAAATCATTTGCAGCATCTTATCTGGCAAGTACAGCTAACTTGATGGGTATACGGGAAAGCCGCCGTATAAAATGTGACTATACATTTACATTAGAAGACTGGCTGGCCCGCCGTGAATTCGAGGATGGCATTGGGCGCAACTGTTATTATATCGATGTTCATAAACAAAATGCGACAGAATATCCCCGTTATGAAAAAGGAGAATCCCACGGAATACCATTCGGTTGTCTGACACCGGTCGACCTGAAAAATGTAATGGTTGCAGGACGGTGTATATCTACTGACTCTTATGCACATGGGAGCCTGCGCGTAATGCCACCCTCTTTGGTTACCGGAGAGGCTGTCGGTGTTGCTGCAGGACAGATATACAAATCCAAGTCGCCGGATATTCACAATATCGACATCAAGCAACTACGAAAGCGCTTACAGGAAGTAGGGCAGCTCATATAAAAATAAAATGCCCGTCTATCATTTACTCATAAAAGAACGATAGACGGGTATCTTACTTAAATAAGCATTACAGATATGAAACAACTCTTTCTTATTATATTATTATGCATCATCAGTAGTTCTTTTCTGAAAGGACAGGATACAAATTATTATCGCAATCCGGATAAAATATATTTGGATTCGAAAGAAGGTCACCAAGGAAGCTTCAATTGGAAAATGAAAAAAGCCGGAGAAGTAATGGATGATGCAAAAACTATATCACAACCCGGATATGGAACAAATAGCTGGATGCCCGCCATAGTTCCAGGCACAGTGCTTAATTCTCTTGTTCATAATAAAATATACCCGGAACCCTATTATGGGATGAATAATAAACTGACAAATAATGTAATACCGGATCTGGCCACTGTCGGACGGGACTTTTATACTTACTGGTTCCGCACGGAGTTCACCATCCCAACCGACTTCAAAGAGAAAATAGTGTGGTTGCAACTGGATGGAATCAACTATCGTGCAGAAATATGGGTAAACGGATATTTACTGGATAATATCTCCGGGATGTTCATTCAAGATTACGTTGATATAACAGACTTTGCTCATATAGGTGAAGCAAATGCATTGGCAGTTAAAGTCTATCCGGTTGACATGCCTGGAACTATTAAACAGAAACAATGGGGAGCAGCAGGTGAGTTTCACAATGGTGGTGACGGAAATATCGGATTAAATACAACCATGCTGATGTCGGTCGGCTGGGACTTTACATTCCTGGATGGCATACGTGACCGCAATACAGGAATATGGAAAAGTATTTCGTTATATGCGACTAATAAGGCTGTGATCCGAAACCCATTTATCCGCTCCGAACTACTGAAGCCAGAATACAGCGAAGCAGCTGAAACAGTATCAGTAGAAGTCATAAACCCAACTACTTCTTCAGTAAAATGTCTTGTTTCCGGAGAAATTACGGGCGAAAATATCAGGTTCTCAAAAGAAGTAAATCTTTTCCGTGGTGAAACCCGGGAACTAGTGTTTACTCCAGAAGAGTTTCCACAATTGAACATCCGCAATCCTCGATTATGGTGGCCGATATTTAAAGGTAAACCGGAACTATACGAACTGAAAATGACCGTTTCTGTTAATGGTGAAGTTTCAGATTCATTAAATACGCGCTTCGGTATCCGGGAAATAACATCAGACCAGAATACTCCGGACAAATCGCGTCAGTTCTATGTGAATGGGAAAAAGATATTTATCAGGGGAACCAACTGGATACCGGAAGGGATGTTGCGTCATTCCGACGAACGCACATACGCAGAGTTGCGCTATACCAAACAATCCGGAATCAATCTGATACGTATGTGGGGAGGTGGCATTGCCGAATCCGACTATTTCTTCCAGTTATGCGACGAAATGGGCTTGCTGGTATGGCAGGAGTTCTGGCTGACCGGCGATACCAAACATCCGCATAACCAATCCCTTTATCTGGCAAACGTAGAATCTACCGTAAAACGATTGAGAAACCATCCTTCATTGGCTTATTACGTGTCATCCAATGAAAGTACCGAGGTTACCGGAGCAAAAGAGTTAATCATGAAGTTAGACGGAACACGCGGTTATCAAATGCAATCGGAGTGTGACGGTGTACATGACGGTAGCCCTTATAAACAGGTCAATCCAATGCAACATTATGAAAATACGGCATCTCCTCGCGGTAGCCGGGTCGACGGATTTAATCCGGAATACGGGGCCCCCACTCTTCCGACTCTCGAAACACTTCGGGAGATAATGGATGAAAAGGATCTATGGCCGATCAATAAGGAAGTCTGGGACTATCATGACGGTGGTGGTTTTCACCTGATGTCCACCATGTATAAAGACCTGGTGAACAACTATGGTCAGTCCCAATCCATAGAAGAGTTCGCTAAAAAGGGGCAGTTGGTAGGAGCCATGAACTCTAAAACGATTTGGGAGGTCTGGAATTATAATAAGCTGGACTATGGAGATCGCTATTGCTCCGGATTACTGTTCTGGTATCATAATTGCCCGGTTCGTCAAGTCTGTGCACGTATGTGGGACTGGTCATTGGAACCCACAGCCTCATTATATCATACACAAAATGCATTGGAGCCTTTACATGCCCAATTCGACTACCTGAAAAATACAGTTTCCGTTTGTAACGACTATTATCAATTGTTCAACAATTATAAAGTAAAAGCAGAGGTATATGATTTGAACAGCAAGAAACGTTTTTCTCACTCTCTACGCATCGATATAGGGGAAGATGAAGTCTTGAACGATTTATTTAAAATAGAGTTTCCATCAGACATAACACCTGTACATTTCATCAGGCTTTCACTATGCGATGATAAGGATAAGGAAATCGCTTCTACATTCTATTGGCGTTCCAATGCTATCTATAAAGGGAAAGAAACACTAACAGGCCCCACGTCATCCGGATTTGAATCGCTGAATAAAATGCCGGAAGCCAGGATACAGACTAAATATAAGACTAAAGTAAGTGATAACCGTTATTATATTGAAGTTTCAGTAAAGAACACATCGCCACAAATTGCATTCTTTACACAACTACAGTTTCTGGACAAACGGGATAAACCTGTCCGCCCTTCATTTTATACAGATAATTTCTTCTCGTTATTACCAGGCGAGACAAAGAAAATACTTATAGATACTTCTATTAGACATATAACCGAAGGGAAACTTTCTTTAGCTGTAAGTGGCTGGAATATACAAAAGAAGAAGTATAAACTATAATTTGATATCCATTTTTTCAATTATTCTTTCATCCCGATGCAGCCTTTTGGCAATTCCCTTCATCTAATTAGTCGTACATAATTTATTAACATTAAAATAATAAGAAAGATGAAGAAGACGTTGAAATGGTCGCTTGTGATGATGTTAGCTGTATTTGGTTTAACCTTTGCATCTTGTAGTGATGATGATGACAACACTCCTACTGTACCGACAGTGGAAGAAGTAGTTGGAGAGTATTCAGGAAAGATGACTTATGATATGGCTAAAGCTGCTGCATCAGAAGAAACTCCGGGTGTAACATTGGATCTGACAGTAAAGAATGATTCTATCAACTTTGACAAATTTCCTTTCGAAGCATTGGTAAAAGCGATTATCCCAAATGAAGAAATGGCTAATGGCATCATTGAACAAGTTAAAAAAGTGGAATACAAAGTAGGATATAAAGCAAAAATGAACGCTGCTAACGATTCTGTATACTTGACGTTAGATCCTAAGCCACTGGCAATCACTCTAGGTGAGAACATGGCTGTTAGTGTAACGATTACTGCTGCAAACGAAGGTGCTTATGCAGTTAATGAAAAGAATCTGAAGTTCAACCTAACTGCTACTGAAGCTAAATTAGGAGAAACAAATGCTCTTCCTGCTCCGATCGTCTTGTCATTCGACATGAAGAAGAAGTAATTCAGAAATAGTATGACCTACATAAAAAAGGAGAATGCTCTTCAGTGAGTCATTCTCCTTTTGTTTTATTTATCAGCGACTTCCCTTTTAAGAAAGTTGAAAAGATATCTTATTATTTACAATTCTCCAAAATCTGTTTAGCCACAGCCCCCGTTACATTTCCGGCATCACCGTAAGCTACATTGGCGGCATTGAAGCGGCGTTCGATCTCTTTGATCGTTTCATCACCGATATTTTCTTCATCCAGACGGGTAGACAATCCCAGGCTGCGGAAGAACTCTTCCGTCTTTTGGATGGCCTGATCGACGCGTTCGTCCACCGAGCCTTCAGTAATACCCCAGACACGTTCGCCATACTGAAGGATTTTATCTTGTTTCTGCTGGCGGAGAGTACGTAAAGTACCCGGGAAAACGATCGCCAGCGTTGCACCATGCGTCAAGCCATGCAAAGCAGTCAGTTCGTGACCGATCATGTGGGTAGCCCAGTCCTGGGTGACACCCATGGCTATAAAACCATTCAACGCCATAGTGGCAGAAAGCATAAAGTCCGCCATCACATTATAATCCTGCTGATTTGCTTTGATCTTAGGAGCGATCTCAACTACAGTGCTCAGGATACTTTCCGCCCAACGATCCATCAGGCGCGACTGACCCGTTGTCGTCATATACTGTTCCATTACATGCACGAATGTATCAGCCAGACCGCAGGCGATCTGATGAGCAGGCAATGTAAAGGTCGTTTCCGGATCGAGGATAGAGAATACCGGATAGTTACTATAAAACGGATACTTCTCTTTCGTTTCATGACGGGAGATCACCGCCCCGTTATTCATTTCCGATCCCGTAGCCGGCAAGGTAAGCACAGCCCCCATCGGGATAGTATCTTTAGCAGCACCTCTTTTCACCAGATCCCAGGCGTCACCGTCATACAGTAATCCGGCGGAGATCAGCTTGGTTCCGTCGAGCACCGAGCCACCGCCCACGGCCAACAGAAAATCTACGTTCTTCTCTTTACCCAAAGCGATGGCCTTACGCAATGTTTCGATGGAAGGATTCGGTTCAATCCCCCAGAACTCCACATACTCCCGTCCTTCCAGGGCTTTTATCACCTGGTCGTACACGCCGTTTTTCTTCACGCTACCACCACCGAAAGTGATCATGATACGTTTACCGGCGGGAATAGCTTTGCTTAATTCCGCGATCATCCCTTTTCCGAAGATCAATCGGGTAGGATTCTGAAACTTGAAGTTGTTCATAGCTTTACAATTTTTCCTTTAAATACTTTCCTGTATACGATTCCGGACACATGGCAACTTCTTCCGGTGTCCCGGCACAAACCAGGTTACCGCCGGCGTTACCACCTTCCGGGCCTAAGTCTATCAGATAGTCGGCACACTTGATCACGTCCATATTATGTTCGATGATCACCACCGTATGTCCTTTATCGATCAGGGCATTAAATGCTTTCAATAATGTTTTGATATCGTGGAAGTGCAATCCCGTTGTCGGTTCGTCGAATACAAACAAGGTAGGCTGTTGCTTTTCCTGTCCCAGGTAATAGGCCAGTTTCACGCGCTGGTTCTCACCCCCCGAAAGCGTGGAAGAGGTTTGCCCCAGTTTGATATAACCCAGACCGACATCCTGCAACGGTTTCAGCTTCTTTACAATTTTCTTTTCCTGCGAGCCGGGATATTGTTCGAAGAACTCAATCGCCTGGTTCACCGTCATTTCCAGCATATCATAGATATTGGCTCCATGATATTCCACATCGAGCACATCCTGTTTGAAACGTTTACCGTGACAGGTTTCGCATTCGAGGGTGATATCCGCCATAAACTGCATCTCGACAGTGATCCGGCCATCTCCCTTACACTCCTCGCAGCGTCCTCCTTCTTTATTAAAAGAGAAGTATGCAGATGTATAACCCATTTGCTTGGCCAAAGGTTGTTCGCCGAACAGTTTACGGATCTCATCGTAAGCACCGATATAAGTCACCGGATTGGAACGGGAGCTCTTTCCGATCGAGTTCTGATCGACAAATTCGATACCTTGTATCAGGATCATGTCGCCGTCCAGCCCCGAGCAATCCACCATCAGGCGGGCGGCATCATCCAGATAATGCTTCACTCCTTCATAAAAGATATCACGTACGAGCGAACTCTTTCCCGAACCGCTGACACCTGTCACCACCGTCATCACATTCAACGGGAACTTCACGTCGATCCCTTTCAGGTTATTCTTGCGAGCTCCTTTTACCTCTATATAATTATTCCACAAACGGCGGAAAGCGGGAACCTCGATCTTATCTTCCCCGGTCAGGTAACGGACAGTATAACTGTTACTGCTGGTCTGCAGGTCGTTTACATCGCCCTGGTAAACCACTTCGCCCCCCAGCCGGCCGGCCTTCGGGCCGATATCGATAATATAATCGGCTGCACGGATAATCTCTTCGTCATGTTCAACCACAACCACCGTATTACCCAACGACTGCAACTGGCGCAAAACCTTTACAAGCAGGTCGGTATCCCGCGAATGCAAACCGATGCTCGGTTCATCGAGGATATACAAAGAACCCACCAGGCTACTACCCAGAGACGTTGCCAGGTTGATACGCTGGCTTTCACCACCGGAAAGGGAAGCCGACAGACGGTCGAGCGACAGATACCCCAGTCCTACATCCAACAGGAATTGCAGGCGGTTCATAATCTCCGTCAACAGACGTTTAGCTACGGCAGCATCCGTCTCATCCAGTTGCAGGTTGTCGAAAAAGGCTTTCGCATCCGTTATAGGCAGAGTCACCAGTTCGGCAATATTCTTTCCACCGACCTTTACATACAAGGCTTCCGGTTTCAGGCGCGCCCCTTTACAGGAAGGGCAGGTCGTCTTGCCCCGGTAGCGAGCCTGCATAACGCGGTATTGTATCTTATATAAGTTCTCTTCTACAAATTTAAAGAAATCGTCGATGCCGTGTAATCCCCTGGCACCATGCCACAGCAGGTCTTTCTCCTTCTGCGTCAGGTCGTAATACGGACGATGGATCGGGAAGTTGTATTTCTCACTTTTCGCGATAAACTCCTTCAGCCACTCTCCCATCACCTCGCCTTTCCAGCAGACTACCGCCCCCTGATAGAGCGACAGGCTCTTATCAGGCACGACCAGGTTCTCGTCTATCCCGAGCACTTTCCCGAATCCTTCGCAAACAGGACAGGCACCCAGCGGATTGTTGAAACTGAACATCATATCGGTCGGCTCGATAAAAGTGATACCGTCCGCCTCGAACTTCTTGGAGTATTCCTTTACGATCGTCTCTTCGGCCGTATAGATACGAATGATACAAGTATCGTGCCCCTCAAAGAAAGCCGTCTCCGCCGAATCAGCCAGACGGCTTTTCAGCGTCTTATCGTCCGAAACGACCAGGCGGTCTATCAGCAGTTCGATGACCGGGGAAGCCAGCAACGACTCGTCCGCCATCACTTCCGCGATACGGTAAGCCGTATCATTTATCGATAAACGGGTATAACCCTCCTTCTGCAGTATCTCCAGTTGCTCCTTCATGCTGCGGCCTTCGGGTAGCACTACCGGTGCAAATACGGCAAAACGGGTTCCGTCGGGGTAAGACAATACCTCACTGACGATATCTTTCACCTGGTGCTTCTTCACCTCCAGTCCCGAAACAGGCGAGATCGTCTTTCCAATGCGGGCGTAAAGCAGACGCAGGTATTCATAAATTTCCGTGGATGTGCCCACCGTCGAACGGGGGTTGCGGGTATTCACTTTCTGCTCGATCGCAATGGCAGGCGGAATACCTTTGATATAGTCACATTCCGGCTTGCTCATACGTCCCAGGAACTGGCGGGCATAAGCCGAGAGGCTCTCAACATACCGGCGCTGACCTTCGGCGTATAAGGTATCAAAAGCGAGCGAAGACTTTCCACTGCCGGATAATCCGGTGATGACGACCAATTTGTCGCGCGGGATCTCTACATCAATGTTCTTCAGGTTATTGACACGAGCCCCCTTGATAAATATAGAATTATTTTCAGACATAAATCTTTCCCTAATAAAGGATACAAAAATAGCAAAAAGAAATGTATCTTTGCCACAAGATTTGATAATGTGTTACAATAATCCCAAACCAACGAAAATTCATGAAGATTCAATATATCCGCCTGTTCCTGGCCATACTCCTATGTGCCGTGACATCCTGTTCGACAACCAAACAACTTCCAACTCAAAAGACCGAGGGAAAAGACAAGCGGGAATTCAGGGGAGCCTGGATACAAACAGCCTTCCAGGGAGAATACAAGGATATGACTCCTGCCCAGTTACGCAAAGACTTCGTTCGGAAACTCAACTACCTGCAGGCTTGCGGTATCAATGCCATCATTTTCCAGGTACGCCCCGAAGCCGACGCCTTCTATAAATCGGACATCGAACCCTGGAGCCGTTTCTATACCGGAGAACAGGGCGTTGCCCCGGCCGGGAACTTCGACGTGATGGCTTTCCTGGTTGAAGAATGCCATAAACGGAACATGGAGTTCCATGCCTGGCTGAACCCTTACCGGGCAAGTACGGCAGGGAATACCCGTTTCGCAGACTCGCATATCTACCATAAACATCCCGAATGGTTCGTTACCTATAATAAACAGATACTTTTCGACCCGGGACTGCCCGAAAGCCGGCAGTTCATCTGCAAGGTCGTACGCGATATCGTAAGCCGTTATGATGTGGATGCCATCCATATGGACGACTATTTCTATCCTTATCCTGCGGCAGGGATGCCTTTCCCGGACGACGACAGTTTCCGGAAATACGGCCTGAACAAAGGATATACCAATGCACAACGTGGCGACTGGCGCCGTGAGAACGTAAACACCCTGATCCGCGAACTGAAACGGACGATCCTGCTGACCAAGCCCTGGGTACGTTTCGGTATCAGCCCGTTCGGTATCTACCGGAATAAGAAAAGTACGCCCGACGGCTCGGGTAGCAACACCAACGGCCTGCAAAACTACGACGACCTGTATGCCGACGTGCTTCATTGGGTGAAAGAAGGCTGGATAGACTACAACATGCCGCAGATATACTGGGAAATCGGCCATCCGGCAGCCGACTATATCACCCTGATCCAATGGTGGAACAAGAATGCGACACCCGAAGGTTCACATCTTTATATAGGTCAGGACGTAGCCCGTACCATGAAAGCCGATCAACTGACCCGTAAAATGCTTTACGAACGTTCGCTCTCGAAAGTAAAAGGCAACTGCTTCTGGCCGGCCAACGAGATCCTATGGAACAACAAAGGCGTAGCCGACAGCCTGAAAAGGAACTATCACCGTACCCCGGCCCTGATCCCGGCTTATACGCATATGCACAACCGTGCCCCGCAGGATGTGAAAAAGCTGAAAGCGGAATGGACAGCCGACGGTTATATGCTGCACTGGCAGGCCGAACAAAGCCCGACAAACCCGGAACTGGCTTCCTACTTTGTCGTTTACCGTTTCGACCACAAAGAACCGGTAGACCTGACCAACCCGGCAAAAATCGTAAAAATAACCCGCGAGGCAAGATATTTAATGCCTTATGATAACGGAAAGAAAAAATATCACTATATTGTGACCGCCGTCGATCGTTTCCATAACGAGAGTCCGGGAAAGAGTAAAAAGGTAAAGTTATAAGCGTAAAAGGGTAATATGTTCTCACAAGACCTGAGATACACCAAATTCACAGATTGTGCCTCCTGTGCCGAATACAGGAAGCAGATCTTTAAATACCGTTCTTATCCTAAGGGGATCATACTTCCTCAGGAAAGATGCATGCAGAATACACTCTATTTTCTGCTGAAAGGAAGCGTCCTGGTAAACAGCGAAGAACATCCCAATACCATTTTCAGTGAAGGCCAGTTCATTCTGCAGCCGATCGGTTCAAAAGTAGAATTCAAAGTACTCGAGGCGTGCGAATGTATCCTTTACCTGTTCGAACGACCGATCAACGTATGTAGCGACCGTTTCAACAAAGGGGCAAGCATAGCCGAGACAGCGCGCACCGAGTCGGTAGTGTTGGATATGTGCCCGCCTTTACGGTTTTTCGTGGAAGGAATGAGGATGTACCTGAATGACGAGTTGCTATGTGCCGGTTTCCTGCAAGCCAAAAGGACAGAACTTGTCTATCTGCTGAACTGCTACTATACATTAAAAGACCTGGCTGCATTCTATTCCCCGATCTACCGGTACAGCAAAAGCTTCCGTTACTTCGTCATGCAGAATTATATGAAGGCAAAGGATGTGGAAGCCTTCGCCCAGATGGGTGGCTACAGCACACCTACTTTCCGCCGTCTGTTTAAGGAAACGTTCGGCGAACCGGCCTATCAGTGGATGTTGAAGAAGAAACGTGAAGACATCCAGAACGATCTGACCACAACCGAAATGTCTATTTCCGAAATCAGTTATAAGTACGGTTTCGAGTCTCTTTCCAACTTTTCCCACTTCTGCCGGACTAACTTCGGGCAGTCTCCCCGTGCCATTCGTACTCAGAGAGGCGAAAAGCAGTAAAAATCAAAGCTTATTACATTTTTCACAACTTATTGAATAGAAAAAGCAATTTTATGTCTGCTTTTTCCCGATACATTTGCGCCATAGAGAAAAAGAAATGAAAATCAACGATTATTAGACGATGATAAAAGGAGAAGTCGGTTGCTCGTGTGGCATAGCAGTCTGCATATTATTGATCATTACATGTTTCATAAAATGCAGTCCCGAAGATAAGTCAGAACAGACCTCCTATGGCTTTATCTCGTATTCGTTGAAATGGGAACAGGCCATGAGCGGCTACGAAGCACCCCGGAAATTACGTTATTGCTTTTATCCCATGGAAAAGGGAGCGATGACACAGATCGAAGGCGATGCCGAAGGTTTGAAGTTCACGTTGCCACCGGATAAATACCGTTTGCTGATCTTCAACTGTGACGCGGATAATATTCAGTTCCGCAACATGGAGTCGTTCGAAACGGCAGAAGCATACATCCCGGAAACAAAAGCATCGGGAAGCGTAGTATCGGGACAGATTCCTTTATATGGGATCGCCATCAACGACCTGGAAGTGGAAGCCGACGAAGGCACACAAAACAAACGTGAGTTCAGTCCGGCCCCTTTGATCCGCGAAGTAACGCTCGACATCAAAGTCGACGGTATGGAGTATATAAAAGACTGCAAAGGGATGTTATCGGGAGTACCGGCAGCCTTCAGCCTGAGCAAGTTAGAGATCGTACCGGACAAAACAACCACAGTAAACTTTGAAGCCGCTCCCTCAAAGGAAGGAGTAAAAGCAAACATCATGATACTAGGAACCGCCCCCAAGCCCGGAGAAACTCCTCCCGCCACCCCCACAAACGAGGTCAAGCTGGATTTCACCCTCACTGACGGCAGTACCTCTTCCGCCACAATCGATTTGGGAGAGTCGATCGGTAGCACGGAAGGCAACAACGTAAATGTAGACGTATCCGTAACGGTAGAAAAGACCGCTTCCTTCACTGTAAAGATCAACAACTGGGAAGTCTCCGCCGGCGATAACATGGTCATTGAATAGACATTAACAAGCAACGAATAAAGTTCAAACAATTTAATTTTTATAGTTATGAAGACATTAGTATTAAGTATGATTTCAATTGCTGCAACTGTTGCAGCAATGACCGCTTGTACAAGCGAAAGTGATGGGATAGATGATCTTACTAAGGATGCACCGGTGGAGATAAAGATGAGTGCAGGAGTCCTCAACATCGTAACTAAATCAGATGGGCCGATTAATGGATTAGAAGAAGCAGTTTCAGATGTAGTTTTTCTCTCACAAGAAAGTACTGTAGGCAAAGGAGAAAGTATTGTTTGGACTACAGATAATGCAATTGGCACTCATCAAGCATCTATTGCAAAAACGAGTGGAACTATTACTTTTACAGAGGCTACAAAACCCTATTATTCTTCAGATGAAGAAAAATACACCTATTTAATAGGTTACCATCCCAATAGTGGAGTATTTTCTAATGGGATTGCAACATTCAACATCACGGGTAAACAAGACATTATGTATGCTGCAGTTGTTAATGGGAACAAAAGCACCAACAAAGCAGCAGCTGAGGCAGACAGGCTATTAAAACCTGAATTCAAGCATTTATTAGCACAACTAAAAATCGAAGTAAAAGGAGATCAAGCAGCAGCCACAGCCTGGGGACAGATTAAATCAATTAAAGTCAAAGAAGCAAGAACTGAGCTAAAATTAGATGTTAAAACAGGAATTTTAAGCGAAGGTACAGCTACTACTCAAAATATCAATTTAGTAAGAGATAATGAAACTCCTATCGATATCCCTGCCACTGAAAAAGAATTTGGATACAGTATGATATTTCCTCGAACTGCACAATATTATTTGATTATCGAAACAGATAAAGTTACCAGTAGAGAGGTTTCAATAAATATTCCTAAAGATGAGACTGCACCTGCACGGGCCGAAAATGTAACAAGAGCAGGAGAGGCATATACTATTACTCTAACTTTTAGTGCTAGCGAAATATCTGCGCAGGCAAAAGTTGATGAGTGGACAAATGTCTCAGGAGGAACAGGTACTGTTGATTAAGAATTATCCTCAATTAGTCATTAGTCGCTTTAATAAAGCGACTAATGACTATCTAAAATGAATTCATCATGAAAGCTCAATCCTCATACCTATTAATACTCCTACTCATCCTTTGCGGATGCAGTAGCGAAGTTGCCGAGGAAGCTGATAAGATCATAGAGAAACCCGTCCCTATCCTTATCACTACCCCCAAGCAGATTGATGTAAACACCAAAGCGGTTGTTGATGCTTTCACTTCCGATAATATCTCTAATATTAGAATATACAGGACAAGCAAAACTGACAATTCGTATACCAATGGTATAACTCCCTATACCAACTCACTGAATTCCGAACTAGAATTCGAATCTCCACTTGTTTATCCGGTAGACGGCAGCAACGTTACCATATACAGTTTCTACCCTTCCAACATACAAGACATTTACCAATCAACCGCAACAAACGAAATAGCCTTTTCCATATCAGGAAAAGATGATTTAATGTACGCTTCCGCCCCGGCAGGAAATAAGCGTACCCCTACAACTGTCAATTTAACTTTCGATCATAAGCTGGCACAAATCAAATTTAAACTTAAAAACAACACCATAGATACATTAGAACGACAAGAACCCGTTTGCATCATCGCAACCGGCCCCAACTCCGGAACGATGAATCTTACAAATGGGGAATTATATATTGCATCCGAAACAAGAAAGACATTCAAGCTAGCTACCAATTTAACTTTTGACCAATTAGACATAAATGCAGAAACAGAAATATCAGGAGAATTATTACTATTCCCCAAAAGCGAATACAGCTTTTCCTTGCTAATAGGAGATAACTATTACCCTGTTACATTCGATCAACAGGCAACAACCTCTTGGCAGGAAAGCTCTGTCTATACCTTAACCATTTCTATCAACTCATTAAACAATCCTATGACAACACCTGTCGTAACAGAAGATATTTAATATGACAAACAAAAGATATTTCATAATTACCCTACTCGTTCTCATATTCGGCTGTAATAGTGACAACGATGTCCCCCAAAACGAGACGGTTAATGGTGCGGTCATACGATTCGGAGGAGAAATAACAAACATCGTATCCAAAGCTATTACAGAAAGCAATAATTTCCCTGATAATGCAGCTATCGGTATCTTCGGTTGGGGGCACATCAATAGCAGTACATCAGACCAATCCCTTCGTAAAGATTTAAATAACGCGCAATATATCAAAGTAGCCGGAAGCAATGAATTTACCTGTGATTCACATGCACACTACCCTATCAACCCTGACACGCTACTAAACTTTTATGCCTACTATCCATATATAGCAGCAGCCAGTCCTCTTAACATTCCGTTCGATCTAAAAAAGCAGGATGACATCATGTGGGCTACTCCCGTGAAAAACAAGGATAAAACGACAGCTGACACACCAATCAATCTTTCCTTCAACCATATCTTATCTGCTATCACCCTTAAATTCAAAAAGGCGGATGATATTAAAGAAGACATGATCCTGCAAAGCATTTCGCTGGAGAATTACCCGTCGTCTATACAACTAAACGTACAAACTGGTAAATTAAGTGCCGCTCCCTCAACCAGTCCTTATACAATTATCAGCGGACAGAACACGACAATGACAGCCACCGAAGTCACTATCGTGACAAACTACCTTCTTTATCCCATAGAGAAGCCTGTCTTTATTGTTAGGATGAGCGACAAAGATTATCGCATCGAATCAACAAAAGCATTCGAAGGAGGGAAAAAACAAACTTATTCATTTACTATACAAGCGAAAGACATCACTATTTCCGGGAGTATCAATCCCTGGCTGGATGGAGGCACTAGTGATGAAACAGTTTATTTCTAGCCTATATAGTATCAACTTATACCCTATATTCTGTTACTCCTTATCCTTAAGGGGAAAGCCTTGCGGGGTATAGGGAAAAAGCGTACAGCCTTTCGCTGAAAAGCTTGCGACTTTATGAAAATGGGTAGGCATCGGTTCCCCAACGGGTAGGCACTCAAAAAAAATGGCTGCGGCACCCATTTTCAGTGACTGCCGCAGCCATTTTAAACCACTGCCGCAGTCAATATTTATGGTTGCCGCAGCTATCTGAGACTCAATTCAAATAAGTTTTGTAGAATATTGGATTCATGCATTCATATCTGCATATATGCCTGATAATAGGACTATTGCAACAACCTTCCGGGTTCATACAGCCTTCATATCGGGTTTATATAGCCTTCATCGGATAGCATTTATCGCATGAAGGCTATATGAATCCGACATGAAGGCAAAATGAAGTCACTACAACGGATATAGATATTGTATATCAACGAACAAACGCAGATATGAACGCATGAACCCTATTCCTGCCGGATATTCAAATCATCCGTTAGGACATCCGTATAAGTTTGAACCGGGATATCATCATAATTATTCAATTCGCCGACAAGAATCAGTTCGGCATGTTCCATCCAGGCCTGAAAAGGCACCTCTTTCTTATAAGTAACCTCCTGCAACAGAGCCGGATCACTCTCCAAAGTCACATAAGTGTTACCATCGGCTGCCATCTTACCTTGAAGTGCCAGTGTGCGTTTATACATCTTCTGCTTGTTAGCACCGTTAACCCGGATAGGCTGCAGACGCAAAGACTTATCGCCGTTACGCAACACCGGAGTCAACAGCAGGCTTTGATGGCGTGCCACCGACAAACCACACAGGCTGACGTTCATATCCAACGATAAAACACCCTTTTCAAGTTCAATCTTGTTCGGCTTGATATTAACCATCCCCTGGTAAACAGCCGTCTGTGCCTCAGACGGCAGCACCTGCATGATCAGGAAGAAAAAGAATATGTAGAATGAAGTTTTCATTGTTCGCTTATTTAATGATATAAGTAATACTTACGCCAAGCTTTGTCGGCCCGAAATAATTATTGCGGTATTTGGCGGATACGTTATCATCAGTAGCAGGAAACGCCGATTTATCGTATTCGAAATGCACAAATCCCACACCGGCAGAGAACTCCAGGTTCCAGCGCGGAGAGAGATATAACTGATATCCGTACGAGATACCGCCCCCGTAAGCATTGCCATCATAGGCAAAGTCTTTTTTCATCACCGACATGAAGTTCACGTTAGACATATCATAATCCATGTAAATGCCATGAACGCCGAAATAGTGCCCGTTAAACTTTTCATGCAGCCAGTAACGGCCCTCGGGTTGCACCAACCAGTGTTTCCACGATTTGTCGCTGGCAACCTCCCAACCATTATAGTTACCGGAAATATCCAATGTCCAGTGTTTATTGAAAGCGACCTCAGCTCCGAGGTTGACAGTTGCTGTCGCATCATAAAGCAAGTTGGTCTTTACAGCTACAACTTGTGCCTTTACCCCCATCCCTATACACAAAGATGTTAGGAATATCAACAAGAGTTTATTCATACCAGTTATTTAATCTTTGATTCTCAATTCATTTAAGTTCACAAATATAAACAAAAAGTATATTCAGATAGATAGAAATGATATTAAATTCAGCGTCTGGATAAAAATTATCCGTACCTTTGTAATCTTCAGCATACATAATATAATATGAAGAGTAAATATTTTATATATATCCTACTTACCATACTCACTTTTGGTAGTTGTACGAAAGAGGAATTTGAGAAACAAGGGCCCAAACGGACAGTTCTGGTATATGTAGTAGCCAGTAATCTGGGATCGTATATCAATAAAAATATTGACAGTATGATCTCTGTTGCCACTCCCAAAAACCTGAATGGTGGAAATCTCATTATTTATTATTCCAAAAGTGATAAGACAGCAGAACTCTATCAGATCAAAGAAGGTTCAAACGGCGTTGTGACCAAGCATCATATCGCTGATTATACCAATCAAAGCGCAATCGATCCGGAGGTAATGAGAAGTGTTATCAACAAAGTAGTTACCGATTTCCCTGCTGAAAGTTATGGTATGATCTTCTCCAGCCACGGCACTTCGTGGTTGCCTTCCGGTTATAATAAGATGCTAAAATCATTCGGAGAAGAAGGAGGTAAAAATATGGAAATATATGAACTGGCTGAGGGCATACCCGATGAATATCACTTTGATTTCCTTCTTTTTGATGTTTGCAGCATGGGAGGTGTCGAATGTGTTTATGAGCTAAAGGATAAAGCGGATCATATCATCGCATCCCCGGCAGAAGTTATTGCAGCGGGCTTCCCTTACCAGACTATATTACCTTATTTCTTTGAGAAAAATGTAAACTTAGAAGGGATAGCAAAAGGCTTTTACGAATTTTATAAGAATAATGAAAGTCCTTATGGTTGCATTGCCGTGACAAATACAAGCGAATTGGATAATCTCGCAGCTATCACCAAAGAGATCATTTCCGCTAACGGAGGGGAGGATGGAATATATTCGTTACCACTTGGAGAGATACAGACTTTATCTTATCTTCCGAGTGCTCCTACAAGACTTTACGACTTCAGCGACCTTATCAAACATTTAGCTACGGACGAGCAGTATGCACGTTTTACGGCCTGCATGGATAAAGCTGTAACGAACAGATATAGTACTGATTATATTTATTGTACAAAAGGCGGAACAACAAAAGTAGATACCTTCTCCGGCTTATCCATTTATCCCCCACAGGAAAAATTGACTCAACTAACCGATTGGTACAGGAATAATACACAATGGTATAAGGCGGTTTATAAATAAAAGAATTTAGTTGCTATATCAGAATACGATGGTTATCGTACTCTAATATAGCAACTTTTACTACTTATCCACACATTCTCAGCGAACCAGAAATACCTGTTTATATCTTTTTACCGTACCGCTGGTATGATACAGTTCGGCATAGAAAATATAAACGCCGGTTCGTAAGTGGCTACCAGCCAGTGACGCGCCATCCCAGGTTAACTCACCGGAAAGTCCCAGCAGTTCATGGTTGGCTATCTCGGCTACACGTTGCCCGATCGTGTTGAAAACAAATGCACGGCAACTATATCCCGGTTGATCCAGATAGTAGGTGATTTTGTAATGCTTTGAACCGGGAACCCATTCAGGAGCTTCGATACCGGTCGGCTTATCCGGTTCATTCGGGAAAGAAATATCAGATTGGGAATTACGATATCCTGGAGTTCCATAACCTGCTGTGGCTGATGCAGAAGTCCAGTTGGAAGGAGATTGTGTTTCGGCTTCGGGATCGATCCGTTCAAGGGCGACTCCTTTCTGGTCTTTTATCGAAGAGGCATGCCATTTGGAAGAGTAGGACACTTCGTCGATTATCGTTCCATCTTCAGTACGGAACAAAACAAGGGTAGAAGATGTATTTGCCAATATAGGTAATTTTGATATTTCAAAGAGGGATGCAGGAGACGTCACCATATAAAAATCAGCTACTCCCTCAACACTCTTGGTTAGTACGGCATAACCATCCGGCTCGATAAGCGTATTTATTGAAGATAACGGGTAGCGTGTGCTCAACGTTCCATCCGTTTTACGCACAGCGACAGACAAACCGGACAAAGGCAAAGAACGGTCGGAACGGTTATATAACTCGAAGTATTCGCTACCTCCGGCAAAGGGGTTGGGAAGAAGCTCATTAAAGATAAATTCTTTCGGTTCAACGGTAATGTCGGGAAGAGATGGATTATCTGGAGTGTCCGGTTCGTCTGGTTCATCAGGCGTAACTGGTTTATCCGGCTCATTAGGTTTTTCCTCTTCTTCACCGGATGAATTTACAGAGCCAGGAGTACCACCACGCGGATCGGAAGATAGATGCCAATCACCGAAGGGGGAGCGTTCCCATGATTTGGCGGGGGTAGTTTTCGGATAAGCGTATTCATCAATAATAGAGCCCAAAGGGGATTTTAATTGAAGCAGTTTGCCTGCATTTGCCAACTGAGCAGGAAATTTATCTAAGGGGATACCAACTCCACCCTGGTCAATCGTTATTTCACGTCCTGTTCTATAAAGGATTGCATAACCTTTAGCTGGAATATTTACATCCGGCAATACAACAGTTATCCTGTTGTCATAAATAAAAGAGTATCCCTTTAAAGGTTGTGCAACATCTGTAGCATTGTACAGCTCAACATACTCTGTATGAGGCAACTGTTTAAGCTTGACCGTATCGGCCATTATTTCGTTAATAAGGACAGAACCGAAAAGAGGTTCCGGGTCTACATTAGGTTCATCATCATCGTTTGTCAATACAAACTTGGCAGAATACGATTCCAATAAATTGCCGGAAAAATCCATGACACCAGTATATGACACGGTATACTCTTTCCCCTCTTCCATTTCTCCTGAAAAGCTAACATTTACAGCTGTCCGGATTTTTATATCAGCATACGATACTCGATCAGCATCTCCTAAACCAGTCACACTGAAATGTGCATTTTTTATTTCAACAGGCATATCAAATGTGAATTGGAGCAAAGATAAGCTCAACGGCTCTACTTTTTGTAAAGTCACATCAGAAACTGGTTTATCAGGATCGGGATCATTAGGTTTCTCCTCCGGTTCCAGAGGAGTAGAGGTTATTTCATTTAAAACACTTACATTATCAAATGCCGTTATCACATCTTTTTTGCTTGATGCTTTGTAACGACATGCCAAATTCAGGTAGCCACCCTCTCTAATATCAGAAAGGGAAACTTCTGCTGTACCTTCCTTTAAATAATAATCCGTTCCAGCAAGCCGGGTATAAAGTGTCCAAAGAAAATCTCTTTCCTTTGTTAGCTTTACACGAACAGAACTTCTATTATTATTCAACAGTCCTTTCCGCCCTTTTATCAAATTTTCTACGGTCTCTTTCCCATTTTTCTGATATCGGGTATACAAAGATACATTATCGTCATTATGCCCGATCTGTACATAAAACGATACATCACTCGGTTTATCGGTTGCATAGACATACACACGAGCATGATTACTGGTTGAAGGGTTATAACTCAAACTAACATCGAACTCCCATTCCATATCAGCCGAATAAGTAATCGGAACATGAATATAACTCGAACCCAGAGTTCGGCCGCTGGCATCAAAAAGCAACTGTCCATCCTTTAGATAGAAGTTATCAGCAGATTGTTCCCAGGGATTAGCAGAGTTTACTTCAGGCCCATCAAACGTTTCTGTGAACTGTGCAAATGCACAAACAGGAAGCAATACGAGGAAAAATAGAATGAATTGTTTCATAGTTATATAGTTTTGTTATAAAATTATCTATCTTTGCACGCTAATAGCTTACAACTATACGCGTAACCGATTTTGGATGCGGTAAAGTTATAACAATTTTTTTATATCACAATTAAATTAGTGCTCAAAATGAAAGTAGCAATTGTTGGTGTGAGTGGAGCTGTAGGACAAGAATTCCTGCGCGTACTCGACGAAAGAAACTTCCCGATGGATGAGCTTGTGCTTTTTGGCTCATCGCGTAGTGCCGGACATGTTTATGACTTCCGTGGTAAACAGTATACCGTGAAGGAACTTAAGCATAACGACGACTTTAAGGGAATCGATGTTGCTTTTGTTTCGGCCGGTGGTGGTACATCTATCGAATTTGCAGAAACCATTACAAAACATGGTACTGTGATGATCGATAACTCCAGCGCATTCCGTATGGAAAACGATGTGCCTTTGGTAGTTCCAGAAGTAAACCCGGAAGATGCACTGAATCGTCCCCGCGGTATCATTGCCAATCCGAACTGTACTACCATCCAGATGGTCGTTGCATTGAAGGCAATCGAAAAGGTATCGCACATTAAGCGCGTACAGGTAGCCACTTATCAGGCAGCCAGTGGTGCAGGTGCAACAGCTATGGCCGAACTGATCAAGCAGTACGAACAACTGTTGAAGGGCGAAGAACCTACTGTAGAAAAATTCGCTTATCAGTTGGCATACAACGTGATCCCTCACGTAGATGTGTTCACTGAAAACGGTTATACGAAAGAAGAAATGAAGATGTATAACGAAACACGCAAGATCATGCACTCCGATATCGAAGTGAGCGCAACCTGTGTACGTGTTCCGGTTATGCGTGCCCATAGCGAAGCAACCTGGATTGAAACAGAACGTCCTATCAGCATCGAAGAAGCCCGCAAGGCATTTGCCGAAGGCGAAGGTATCATCCTGCAGGACGATCCGGCAAACAAAGACTACCCGATGCCTTTGTTCGTTGCCGATAAAGAACCTGTTTACGTAGGTCGTATCCGCAAGGATATCAGCAACCCGAACGGCCTGACATTCTGGACAGTAAGCGACCAGATCAAGAAAGGCGCCGCTTTGAACGCTGTTCAGATCGCCGAATACCTGATCAAGGTAAAGAACATAGGATAACAACTTTACAATCTTTCTATATAAGAGAGGGACGGTCTGTTGGAGACCGTCCCTTTCGTTTTTTATACCTAAATAAACACCATTGTTATATCACGTTCGCCTGCTTACAGAATGAAAAAGGCACATTCATCTTTTATAATCGACAAAATAAACAAACTTTTATCTTTTATAGTCGATAAAATCACAGTATATTTGCCTGTATAAAAGATAAAACGACATGGAAAAGGATGTGATAAAGTCTCTAATTATTGAATATCAAAATTTCGTAGAGAAAATAACACTGATAGAACGAGATATTCATCTATCAGACCAGCTAAACTATGTGTTTGTCGGCCTTCGCCGTGCCGGAAAGTCTTATCTGATGTATCAACAGATACAACATTTATTGAGAGAAGGACACCAGATAGAAGAAATTCTTTATTTCAATTTCGAGGATGACCGTCTGGTAGGCCTAACAATCGAAGATCTGGATCTTATCAAAGTCTGTTACGAAGAGCTTTATGCACATCATCCAATCTTCTTTTTGGACGAAATTCAGATAGTGGAGCATTGGGAAAAGTTTGCCCGTCGGCTGGCCGATCAGAAATATAGGGTATACATCACCGGAAGCAATGCCAAAATGCTAAGTAGCGAGATTGCCACAACACTTGGTGGTCGGTTTCTCATTCAGAATGTATATCCTTTTTCATTCCGGGAATATCTGAAAGCTAATAGTATAACTGTTGAACCGGTCTGGTATTTCAAAAATCGTACTGAAATAGTCCGTGCATTCTCTGCATATTTCTACTTTGGCGGGCTACCGGAACTGGAACTGATAGAAGAGATAGAAAAACGCCAATGGTTAAGCAGCTTATTCAATAAGATATTTTTCGGTGATTTAATAACACGGTATTCTATCCGAAACGATTTAGCCATGAAAGTCCTGATTCGCAAGTTGGCGGAAAGCGTAAAACAGCCATCCTCATTCAATCGGCTGTCAAACATCGTTTCGTCCACAGGAGTTAAAGTCACCACAGATACTGTTATTGATTACCTGGAATTTCTACAAGCGACATGGTTGATTTTTTCTATTGAGAATTATGCCAGCAAATTAGTAGAGAAAGTATCCAATCAGAAATACTATTTTATTGACAATGGCCTGCTGAACCTATTCCTCATTGATCCGGTCACTTCACTATTGGAAAATCTGGTGGCTGTCAGTTTAAAAAAGAAATATGAAGATGAACTTTACTTTTACCATCAAAATATTGAAGTTGACTTTTATATACCGACAAAGAAACTTGCAGTACAAGTATCATACAGTCTGAAAGAGGAAGCAACACGTAAACGCGAAATAACCGCTCTATTGAAAATAGCGAAAATTATGGATGTTGATAAATTACTCATTATCACTTACGATGAAGAAGAAATAATCATGGAAGACGGAAAAGAGATCGCCGTCGTCCCTATCTGGAAATGGTTACTTGAATAAGTCTAACCAGGCCTATTCAAATAACCATTCGTCTATTATCAATTAATGATGGAACAACCGTACCCCCGTAAAGGCCATTGTCATACCATATTTATCGCAGGTATCGATTACATTATCGTCACGGACGGAGCCGCCTGCCTGTGCTATATATTCAACGCCGCTCTTGTGGGCACGTTCGATGTTGTCGCCGAAGGGGAAGAAAGCATCCGAACCTAAAGCAACGCCATTCATCGTATCCAACCAGGCACGTTTCTCTTCGCGGGTCAGCACTTCCGGTTTTTCGGTGAAGAACTGTTGCCATACACCGTCGGCCAACACATCTTCGTGGTCATCACTGATATATACATCGATCGTATTATCGCGGTCGGCACGGCGGATCTTTTCAATCCAAGGCAAATTCATTACCTTCGGATGCTGACGCAGGAACCAGATATCCGCTTTGTTACCAGCCAGGCGGGTACAATGGATACGGCTTTGCTGGCCGGCGCCGATACCGATAGCCTGTCCGTCTTTTACATAGCAAACAGAGTTACTCTGTGTATATTTTAATGTAATAAGGGCAATGATCAGGTCGCGTTTGGCTTCTTCTGTAAACTCTTTGCTCTTGGTCGGGATATTCGTCAACAGGCTTTCATCCAGTTTGATCTCATTGCGTCCCTGCTCGAACGTGATACCGAATACATCCTTATGTTCGATAGGAGCCGGTTTATATGCGGGATCGATCTTGATTACATTGTAAGTACCTTTCCGTTTGTTCTTCAGGATCTCCAAGGCTTCCGGCGTATAGTCGGGCGCAATGACACCATCCGAAACTTCACGGTTGATCAGGCGGGCGGTAGCCTTGTCGCAGGTATCGCTCAAAGCGATAAAGTCACCGTAAGAAGACATACGGTCGGCACCACGGGCACGGGCATAAGCTGTAGCCAAAGGAGTAAGCGGCAGGTCATCCACGAAATAGATCTTTTTCAGCGTGTCGCTCATTTCAATACCGACAGCCGCACCGGCCGGGCTTACGTGCTTGAAAGAGGCTGCTGCGGGAAGGCCGGTAGCCTCTTTCAGTTCCTTTACTAATTGCCAGCTATTGAAGGCGTCGAGGAAATTGATATATCCGGGACGGCCGTTCAAGACCTCAATTGGCAATTCCCCTTGCTGCATAAAGATGCGCGACGGCTTCTGGTTGGGGTTACAGCCGTACTTCAGTTCCAGAGAGTTCTTATTTTCTGTACTCATATTACTTATTATATATATGATTTACGATCTCATTTCTTCCATTCCTTCTTCCAGGGAATGCGGGTTATACCCTAATTCGCAACGGGCTTTTTCGATACTCAGCCCACTGAACCGCGGACGTGGCGCTGCTTCGTTCATTTCTTCAGTGGTGACCGGAAGGATCAGCGAGCGATCCAGCTTGAAATAATCGGCTACGCGATAAGCTATATCTGCAATGGAAAGGCATTCGCCACCGCAAATATGCCAGATGCCGTTTTGGGATATATGCATCAGCTTTTCCACTCCGTCAGCAATATCATTGACCCAGGTCGGCGTGCGGTACTGATCGGAAACGACCCGTATCTCCTGCCCTGCCTGCAAACGGTTCTTCACCAGTTGCAAGATATTGCCATGCTGTCCGGGGAAAGCTTTGCCATAAACAACGACTACGCGGACATTCGCATAACTGCTGCAATTGGCTGCCACAGCCAGCTCTCCCTGATATTTGGAGATACCATAATAATTTACCGGATCAGGCGTATCTTCTTCAGTATACAAAGTAGTTTTCTTCCCGTCAAATACGAAATCGGTAGACAAGTGGATAAAGCGGCTTCCCAGTTTATCGCAACAGCGGGCTATATTTTCGACAGCCAGCACATTGGCTGCATAAGCTTCCTCATGATGCAGTTCGCAATAATCGGGAACAGAAAGAGCGGAACCATTGATCACAACCTCCGGGCGGATTTCATCCACCAATTGCGCAATCATGGCGTGATCGTTGATATCAGCCCGGACAAACCGGTAATTATCTCCCGGAGCGATATCTCCGTGCAAAGAGCAACCTGTCAGTTCATATCCTCCACGCTGGGACAGATTCTGCAAAATCCGTCTCCCCGTGAAACCGTTGGCTCCGATTATCAGTGTTTTCATCAGAATGAATAGATTAAGACACCTAATATACGGTGATTCGTTACAGAGTGTGTATCACGGATACGTCCGTCAGCCAGTGTTTTATCGCCATACCAGGCCAATGACGGGCTGTATTCAAATCCCAGTTTCCAGTGAGGCAACACATACGACATTTGCAGATTGGTTGTAAACACCTGATCCACATCCAGGCCGACACCATAGGTCGCTCCGACAATATCTTTACCGGCTCCGAGGTTCTTCAGATAACCGACAAACAGACCAGGTTGCCATTTCTTTCCGTATACAATATTCAGCCAGGTCATTGAATGACGGTAAGGCGTATATTCCTGTTCGCCGGTACGTTTGTCGATACTGCTGACGCCGTAGCCACCCAACATACAGAGGTGAGCCAGGTTCTCTCCCATAATTGTCTTGGCGGAGATCTTCCAGTTATCATCCGTATAGCGGGCGTGCGCCTCCACCGAAACGGAAGTAATGCGCTCCTTTACCTTATATACTTTATCGTTAAATTCAGACTTCACCCGGGGAGCCAGCGAAAGGACATCCACCCCGACTCCTGCCGTCCAGTTCTTATATTTATAATCGATGCCGCCATAAAATTCGGGCACACAACTATTCTTTATATATTCCTCGCTTTTCCCGTTGGGGCCGGTAGAGAGATACTGCAACTGCCAGATAGCCGCTCCGGTCAGGCTCCACCCGCTATCCGTATAGCGGTAACGTAGCATCGGATTACGGCTGAACGCCTGGAAAGGAGCACCGGTAGAAAGGTTCAGCATCTGCGGAAAGATATCGCCAAACAGCGGATGCCAGGTCTGGCCGATCAATACGGCTGATTTGCCCCAATCGAGATTCACATAAGCATGGCGCACACGGATCATCGCAAAGTTACTACCCGAGCCCCGAAAGTCCACTTCCAGCTTGGCCGTTGTCTTCGCTTTCCCCACATTCGGCCCTGCCGCATCTATCCCCAACCGGGAATAAAGCAGGTAGAAACTACCGTTTGCCGTAGCATTCAGGTCGTTGCCATCGGCATCCAAGTCTACATCTTTGGGATAGAGATGGAACAAACCGTCTACTATCTCGGAGTTTGCCCGGGAGTTATAAAACAAATCACCACGTACCTGTCCGTAAAACTTATACGAAAAGTTTTTCTTCTGTGCATAACCGGTAGTTACCGCTAACAGTCCGGCCAGTAAAAGCATGCTCAGTTTCGTTCTCATTCAAAAGCGTTTAATTTAGAAATAATACATAACCAATCCCAGTATCCGGTGATTGGTTACGGCGTGGGTGTCTCCCACTTTCCCGCTCTTCTGGTTGATCGTACCATACCAGGCCGTTGCCGGCGAATATTCAAGTCCGATCTGCCAGTGAGGCAGGTTATATGATAAATTCAGATTCACAGTAAACAACTGATCGATATTCAATCCCATACCATAGACCGTTTTCGAGGCGGTCAGTTCGTCATCCGTCCCCAGGTTCTTGGTATATCCCATAAAAAGCCCGGTCTTCCATTTCGTACCATAAGTAAAATTAGCCCAGGTAGTTGAATGACGGAAAGGAGTGTACTCCTGTTCCCCTGTCCGGGGATCGATCGAGCTGATACCATAACCACCGATCAGGGCTGTTTGATCCAGACAGGATGCCATCAGGCTTTTGGCTGCAAAGGTATAATTCCTGCCGGTATATTTCAAGTGAGCTTCGTATGAATATGTGGTCATCCGCTCATTTACTTTATACGTTTTACCGTCTACCTCCGAGGTCGTACGGGGTTTCAGGGAAATCAAATGAACACCGGCTCCGGCCAACCAGCCATTGTCGGAAGTATAATCGCCCCCCACGTAAAATTCCGGTACGCAACTGTTCTTAATATAATCTTCGCTCATTCCTTTCGGGCCGCTCGACGTGTATTGCAGCTGCCAGATAGCAGAAGCCGTCAGCTTCACCTTACCGGCCTTGTATTGGTAACGGAGTTGCGGACTACGGTTAAACGGTTGAAAAGGTGCCCCTGTAGACAGGTTCAGCATATCCGGAAAAACGGAACCGAACAGTGGATGCCAGGTATGACCGATCAATATATTACTCTTGTCCCAATCGAGCGCCACCCAGGCCTGGCGGATACGAAGCATCGTGGTGCTTCCCGAAAAGCCGCCGAAGTCGGTTTCCAGACAAGCCGAAGTACGGGCTGTACCCACATTCGGCCCTGTTACACTGATCCCTAAACGGGAAGTAAAAGTATAGAAGCTACCATTCGGGGTCGCATTCAGATCTTTCCCGTCTTCATCCGGATTTTTATCCAGCGGGAAAAGGTAAAAGTTTCCGTCTACCGGAGCCATATTGGCACGCGTATTGTAGAACAGATCACCACGTACGAATCCATAAAACTTGTAAGTAAAGTTTTTCTTTTGGGCAGTTGCGGAAAACAAAGTCAGTGCACTTACCAAGAGCAGAGCTAGCTTTTTCATTGTTGTTGTTTGTTACCTATTTGTCTAGTTTGAAGCCGCAAAGGTATATATTTTTGTTCATTCAATTTGAAGAACGAAATATTATTTGTTACTTTGCTTCCAAGTTGTAAGCCTTAAAGGCCAAATTTGATTAATAATGTAAACTACATAAAGAATTATGAGTACGAAAAAATTTTTACTAGAGGAGAAAGACATACCTACAGCCTGGTACAACATAGTGGCTGACATGAAGAACAAACCACGCCCTATGTTAAATCCGCAGACAAAGCAACCGTTGAAGGAAGAAGACCTGTATCCTTTATTTTCCAAAGGGGTATCCCATCAGGAAATGAACACCACGGATGCATGGATCGAAATTCCGGAAGAAGTACGTGAACTATATAAGGTATGGCGTCCTACTCCGCTGGTTCGTGCTTATGGCCTGGAAAAGATGCTGGATACTCCGGCTCATATCTATTTCAAAAATGAAAGTGTCAGCCCGATCGGTTCTCATAAACTGAACTCGGCTCTCGCACAGGCTTACTATTGCAAACAGGAAGGCACAACCAATATCACGACCGAAACAGGTGCCGGACAATGGGGTGCAGCCCTTTCTTATGCAGCCAAGGCATTCGGGCTGGAACTGGCCGTTTACATGGTAAAGGTCAGCTATCACCAGAAACCTTACCGCCGTTCGATTATGCAGACATTCGGTGCACAGGTGATCGCTTCTCCGAGTATGAGCACAAAAGCAGGACGCAAGATCCTGACAGACCATCCTAATTATCAGGGGAGCCTGGGTACAGCGATCTCGGAAGCTGTTGAACTGGCTATGCAGACTCCAAACTGTAAATATACTTTAGGTAGTGTATTGAACCACGTCATGCTCCACCAGACCGTGATCGGCCTCGAAGCTGAAAAGCAGATGGAAATGGCCGGCGAATATCCCGATGTTGTGATCGGTTGCTTCGGTGGCGGTTCAAACTTCTCAGGTATTACATTCCCCTTCCTGCGCCACAAGCTGACAGAAGGAAAAGAGATACGTATCGTTGCTGCCGAACCGGCTTCCTGCCCGAAGCTGACACGCGGACAATTCCAGTACGACTTCGGCGATGAAGCCGGTTATACCCCGCTGATCCCGATGTTCACGTTAGGACATAATTTCGCTCCTGCCAATATTCATGCCGGCGGTCTGCGTTACCACGGTGCCGGTTCTATCGTCAGCCAGCTGATGAAAGACGGTTTGATGAATGCCGCAGACGTAAAACAACTGGATACATTCCAGGCAGCTACTATGTTTGCACAGGCAGAAGGTATTATCCCGGCTCCGGAATCTTCTCACGCCATCGCCGTTGCCATCAACGAAGCGCTGCAAGCAAAAGAAGAAGGTAAGCAGCGTACCATCCTGTTCAACCTGTCCGGCCACGGACTGATCGATATGGCCGCCTACGACCAGTATCTGGCTGGCGACCTGGGCAACTACGAAGTTACCGACGAGGATGTAGCAAAGAACTTAGCAGAAATAGAAAAGATTATCTGATCGACAGATAATCTTTTAAATAGTAAAAGTGGCGCTAATAACAGGGACTCACGTCTTTTGTTATTCGCGCCACTTTCGTGTGTGTCTATGAAATGTTTTAAAATAGGTATTATGAGAATATTTCCTCATAACTGGTTGCTGGTACAACCATTTCTTGTGTATTCAAACTAAAATCTTTTTTCTTTTTGTTCCACATTCCGTATACGGAATTAATTTCTCCCTTTGCCTCGTTATACTGATAAGAAATCAGATAATAAGGATCCCAGGTTTCTTTTGACTGATTCCAGCGGTACGCTTTCTTTTCAGCGACTTTGCCGTTATCATTATAGGTGAATTCATATTTCACCTGCTTGTTTAAAAGTCCTTCTTCCTGCAGGAAGATAACTTTCGATACGATCTTACCATTCTCCTCCTTTGTATCATAAAGATAGTTTCTCGGAGAGGCTGCACTCATTGCCAAACTACATACGAACAAGACAACCAGTGTCAAAATTTCTTTTCTCAATAATGAAGCTTTCATAAAATATATTACTTATAAGATTTACTTTCAAATTGCGTGCAAATGAACACAGTTTTCCGGTATCAACCAAATATTATTTGACAATTTGATAGTCAAAATAGCATATTTAACCATTTTAAACCAATATCAAATTAGAACGAATCGAACACCAACTTACAATTTATAAGAAATCAGGTCTATTAATGCCAAACAAAGTCCTTTTATGCCTGACGCCTCTTAAAAAAACAATAAAAACAGTCACGCCACTTACGAATTGACACAAAGAGTTTTTTCATCATCATCTACATTTTTTAAAACTAAATACCCCCTGCAATTTGTTATTTACAAATAAAGGAAGGATCTTAGCATCCTGATTAAATCGGTATATCATGGAGAGAAATATTTTTAAACTAGAACAGGAGCAATTGAAGGAAATTGCCCTTACGTTACAGAAGAAAGTAGAAGAAGGTCTGGCAAAAGACAATGCAGAAATACAATGTCTGCCAACATTTATTACTCCCAGGAGTAAAGGTATCAACGGAAAGGCTTTGGTTCTCGACCTGGGCGGCACCAATTACAGGGTGGCAACAGTCAATTTTGCAGACGACAAAGCAACTATTCACCCTGATAACGGATGGAAAAAGGATCTGTCCGTTATGAAAACACCCGGTTTCACCCGCGAGGAGTTGTTTAAGGAACTGGCCGATCCGATCGGAGAGATCAAACGGGACGAAGAAATGCCGATCGGTTACTGTTTCTCCTATGCAGCCGAATCCCTTCCCGATGGCGACGCCCGGTTATTACACTGGACGAAAGGTGTTGAAATAAAGGATATGATCGGAGAACCTGTAGGGAAACCTTTGCTCGACTATCTGAATGAAAGGAACGATATCAAATTCACAGGTATAAAGGTACTCAACGATACCGTAGCCAGCCTGTTCGCCGGACTGACCAACAGCGGTTATGATGCCTATATAGGACTGATTGTCGGAACCGGAACGAATATGGCCACTTTTATCCCTGCAGAGAAAATAACAAAACTTCCTCCCTCCTGCCAAGTCCAAGGACTGATCCCTGTCAATCTGGAATCCGGTGATTTTAATCCGCCTTTCCTGACCACTGTCGACGATACGGTAGATGCCTGCACCAATACCCGTGGATACCAGCGTTTTGAGAAAGCTGTTTCCGGCATGTATCTGGGCGACATACTTAAAGCGACCTTCCCGCTAGATGAATTCGAAGAAAAGTTCGATGCGCAGAAACTGACTACCATTATGAACTATCCGGATATCCATAAAGAAAAATATGTACAGGTTGCCCACTGGATCTACAACCGCTCGGCACAGCTGGTAGCCGCATCGCTTGCCGGTCTTATCCGACTACTTGTTTCCTATAATAAAGAGACCAAAAAGATTTGCCTGGTAGCTGAAGGCAGTCTTTTCTGGAGTCAAAACAGGAATGACAAAGACTATAACATTCTCGTAATGGAGAAATTGCAGGAGCTTCTGGATGAATTCGGACTGGGAGACGTAGAAGTTCATATCAACAAAATGAACAATGCCAACCTGATCGGAACAGGTATCGCTGCATTGTCCTGATCATATTGTAAAAGGTTCGAAACGAGTTGAAATTTCGAACCTTTTACCTTTCCATACAATCCGGCTGATGATTTATCATAATATTTTTTAAAATTCATCGTACAAATTAAGGTTCAATCTGCTATCTTTGCCCATACACACTAGTTTTAATATGAATGCCATGATAACAGAAGTTTTCAGAGAAAAGTCGCCTCTATCCATTAAGGACAGTTTCATACTATTCGAACGCACAAAATCTTCTTTCACTTTCCCTATACATGTCCACAATGTTTGGGAACTTAACTTTGTAGAAAATGCTAGCGGTGCCCAGCGTATTGTCGGCGACTCGGAAGAAACTATCGGCGAAAAAGACCTTGTACTGATCACCAGCACTGAATTGAAACATGCCTGGATGAACGGTAACTGCCGGTCGAACGATATTCATGAAATCACCATCCAGTTTCATCCGTCCCTGTTTTCTAACCCGGCTTTCCAGAAGAACCAGTTCGATTCTGTCATGAAAATGATGGCAAAAGCAGAACATGGATTGGTATTCGGCCAGGCCGATATTAACCGTGTGCTTCCTATTATGCGAATGATCTCTACTGAAAAAGGGTTCTATTCGGTCATGAAGTTCTTTATTCTGCTACATGAGCTCTCCCTGTCGGAAGATGTGCGCGTTTTATCCAAAAACGCTTCTCCGCAATATACGGAGACTGACTATCAAATGAAAAAGATACTCGACTATATCAGCAAAAACCTGGCTGAACCGATCACGATAGACGAACTGGCCCAATATATGGGAATGAGTCTTTCCACACTTTCCCGCTTCCTTAAAAAGAATACGAATCATAATTTCACAGACTTTTTACAGGAATATCGCATCAATTCTGTTGTCCGCGAACTGAACAACAATGAAAAGGAATGTATCATGGACATCGCTTCCCGGTGTGGTTTTGTCAGTCAATCTTATTTTTACAAAGTATTTAAGAAATTCAAGGGCGTTACCCCGCAGGAGTACCGCGAGAATTACCAACGTATGCGAGTTATCGTCTGAAGAAATCAGCGGCTGATAATTATCGGCCGTATGGTTTACAATTATCAGCCAAGCGGCCGACGATCATCAACCATACGGCTGACGGTTATCAACCGTTGATTAGTCGCCGTAGTAATTCTATTTAGTATGTATAGTAAATTCGATTACATAGTATAGTTATATCATTTTGATCATAGAAGATTTTACCCTTCATTAAACCATTCCTCCCATTATTCCCCCACTATATTTTCAAATCCGAATTAGAAAAAAAGAACCTCCCTTATTCCGTTGACCGAATAGAGCAATCACTTTTGACTTCACAGTGCACTTCCACACCTCTAAAGCAATTGGAAAACAATAATTTAAGTACAATAAGCCTCAGCAATCATCGCCTACAAATATTCACATATATTCGGTTTTTATTTGTTAACCTAACGCCTATCAGACAGTCATACTGTTAATTTATGCAATTTAAAGACAGTTGCAAGAGTTTTGATTTAATAAAATTGACAGAAACGCGCAATAATTTGACTGAATAAGACACTTCCAGGATTCTTCCAATCTCTACATTTGCAATGAAGATTAACATTAATGCCATTCATTATGAAAACACGTCGAAATTTAACCTTAGGATTATTCGCTTGTTTGTTCCTGTTAGGATCTTGCACAGACAACGAATTTGCAGACCAGAAAGCTGGTAGTTCCATTGCGACAAAAGCCGTTGCAAATACTGATGTAGTACTTCATTGGGATAAAGAAGAACAAAATATCGATGGTTTCGGGGTGGCACAAGCCGGATGGGCTGATTATCTGTATGCACACCGAAAACGTGATACAGTATTAGATCTGATGTTCGGAAAAGATGGATTGCACCTGAATATCTTAAGAGGTGAAGTCTATTCTCATTATTGGAAAAAGGAAGGAGATACCTCTTTCTATTTAGATGAAGAAATCGATATGCCGCTCGACGACCCATTTTTCGATATCGACTACAGTGCCGATGGAAATGAAACAGCCGAAGAAATGGCCCAACGCAAAGGTCAGCTATGGATCAACCAACGTGTCAAAGCATTATATGATGTCGATAAATTCGTTTACTCCGTCTGGAGTCCGCCTGCGTATATGAAAAGTAACGGCAGCGATTCGAAAGGGAATTTAAAATCTGCTTACTATCAAGAATATGCCGATTATCTATCTGCTTTTTGTGATGCTTACGGTTCAGTAGGTTTAAAGCCTTATGCCATATCACCAGCCAATGAGCCGGAATATGCAGCCTCTTGGAGTTCTTGTCTCTGGTTACCGGGAACAACTACCCAGGGACGTTTCATCGTCAACAACATGGGGCCTACATTCGCCAGCAAGCAACCGGATGTGAAGATTATCTTTGGAGAAAATGCACAATGGACAGGTATTTTAGGTTTTATCATGGGTAGTAAAAACTATGTACGTGATATTCTAAATCTCAATACTCGTATTACCAACTACCCGATCATCGCAGCAGGACATGGCTATGTAGACCCGGTAACGAAAAAAGATCCGGCTATCGAACCGTTTACCAAAGCTGAATCGAAAAACGTTCCGGTATGGTTGACAGAGATCAGCGACCCGCATAACTCATACAGTACTTCCATAGAAGATGGGCTTAACTGGGCAGTTAAATTCCACCGTTATCTTTGTGAAGCCAATGTAAGTTCGATTATTTGGTGGGCAGGAGCGTTGCCTGACAGCGGAACAAACGAAGGGCTGATCTATATCGCCAAGAACCGTACGGACTACGAAACAGGTAAACGTTATGAGACATTCGGAAACTTTACACGCTACATACCCGTAGGCAGTAGACGCATATCAGCCGAATATAATACGGATCAGGGATATATGGTATCTGGCTACAAAAACGGTAATTCATTCACTGCGGTTGCCATCAATACCAATGACACAGAAAAGACTCTAGATCTACTGATCAACAATACTCAAACTACCGGTCCGATAGTAGGCCATCTGACTGACGCCACACACAAATGGGCAACTCTTGATACAATACAACCGGTAAATAATACATATGTAGTTACGCTCCCGGCTAAGAGTGTTGTAACATTTACAGGAAACGTTGAATAACTTTAAATTTATAAGATCATGAAAAAGTTTTTTACACAAACAGTATGGATGCTAGTTGCTTTACTTGCAACGGTAAGTGCAAATGCATTTACAGTAAATGACATTTCGTTAGAAATAAGAGGAATCAGCACTTCGACAGGATCTTTTGACCCGATAAATGAATATGTATCTCCTTCCGGCAAAATTTTCACAACGAACGGAGACATATATGTATCTGGTAGATTTAGAAATAATACAGGAAGCATAATTGAAATGGATGCTTCTAAATTTAAGATTGCATTTGGTTATGGTGAATCACCATACACTTCTCAAGTCTATTCTGGAGGAGGAGGAAATCTTACCACTATAAGTGTTTGGGGACATGATTATACAGATGTTATATTTAAAATACCGACTAATTGGGATTGGCATATTAAAAACAATACTTTGGGTTTGTATTTCATTTATACAATTAGTAACCCGATACATTTCTTTAATGAAACTTATAATATAACCACTTCTGTTGTTCGAACTAAAGCTACAAATCAGGCAAAAGCCGTTAGTTATAAGATTGACGGGCCGAGTGAATTAACAACTAATGCAGTATACAGTATCGTTACTACAGATGGTAGCAGTTTACCTTCAGGGCTAACGGCAACTTGGGATTATCCATCGGATTTTTATCGGATTAATTTTACGAATACTACTATTGAGCTAGGAAGGAAAACTGCTGAAGGTTATTATACTTTATCAGCTCGCTTAAGTAATGGTACTTATGTAAGTAAAAGTATTGAGGCTGTTAAACCAGTATCTCCCGATCCAAACCCAAAACCAGAACAAGGTCTTTCCCAAGGTGATATAAGATTAGATTTATATCGTATTAGTGATCTAGGTAATGGAGGAGGTAATCTTTTAACCTCGCACACATTAGAATCAAGAAATAGTTTTGTAACAACAACTGGTGATATATATGTATCAGGAGAAATTTGGAATACAACAAGTAACGTTATTACGCTGGATCCGACAAAAATATTAGTCGCTTTCACTAATGGAGATTCACCATACACTCCTATAGTATATAATGGAGGAGGGGAGAAATTAACTTCATTAACGTTACGAGCTCATGATTACAGCATGGTTATTATCAAAATACCAGCTAATTGGCCTTACCATACAAAAAAGACCTCTGACGATTATACATATTTAGATTTCTATTTTAAATATGTAAACAATACTCCAGTCTTACAAATCTTCACAGGTTCTTATTGCGTTACGAATGGACAGAAGTCTAAAATAGCAGAAAAAGAGTCTTCTATTGCTGTTTCATACTATGATGCGTCTAATGTTACTGTTAAGTCAACAGATAATGTAGCTATTAAATTAATCCGAGTTATCGGAACAATGGGAGATCTGGTTAAGTCACAATCATACGGTAACAACTGCACTGAAACCAACTTCGACCTCTCTAATTGCAAAAATGGTATCTACTACATTCAGGTAGAAAAAACGACAGGGGTTGAAACTGCCAAGATTATTAAGAAGTAATCACAGCAATACAATAAGTTTACTTTCACTAAATCAAAGAAAGTAAGCTTATTGTGAGCTCTATACATAAAACGCAATAAATATCTTACAATGAATTTAAAACATAATATTATGAAGACTTTCAAAATTGTATTCGTAATTTCTCTTTTATTATTAACTGGAATCAACGTTTATGCTGAAAACCCAAACAAAACAAATCAGTCTGTAAATGAACAAAACAAATCTGGTTATTATATCTATGGTAGAGATGATATTTATAATCAAATAGGTAGAAGATATACTATCATGGGAGACAAACCAGCAAACGTTCGTGTAGAATGGGATTTGGATGATCTCCATCAAGTTACAAATATGTTACAGTACATTGTCGTAGTTCGTGAAAAAGCACTTGGAGAACAAACGATCAAAGCTCATGTTACAGGAGATAATCTTGATATTGTTTTAACAAAGAAAGTTATTGCAATTGATGGTGTAGACCCAAATCCTTCCGATACCGGTTATATTCCAGAATGGTGGTAAATCTAACTTAACAATTATTATTTAACTATATTATCATGAACAGAAAACTAGCTTTTTCTCTATTACTAGGAGCCTTCGCTCTCTCCGGATGGGCGCAACAGGCAATTACCGTGAAGGGTACGGTAAAAGATGCGGAGAATAATCCCGTTATCGGAGCAACAGTTGTTGTAAAAGGAACCACAATAGGTACAACAACTGACATTGATGGAAATTACACCATCAATGCCAATCCAGGACAGGTCCTGGAATTTTCTTACGTAGGTATGCAACAGTCATCTATCACTGTTGGTAACAAGAATGTAATCAACATCACAATGGCTGATGGCGAATTATTGGATGAAGTTGTAGTAATCGGTTACGGTACAGTAAAGAAAAGTAACTTGACAGGTGCAGTAGCTTCCGTATCCAACAAGGATTTGATGGCCGATGTAGCACGCAGCGCTTCCAGCGCTTTGCAAGGGAAAATTGCAGGTGTTAATATCTCCAATGTGGGTGGTCAGCCGGGTTCTGGCATGAACATCAACATTCGTGGCGTAGGGTCTGTAAATAACACAAACGAACCTTTAGTCGTGATCGACGGTGTATATGGTGACATCAATATGGTCGACCCCTCCGTTATTCAATCCATAGAAGTATTGAAGGATGCTTCAGCGGCAGCCATCTACGGTTCACGTGCAGCCAACGGCGTAGTGCTGATAACAACCAAAGGAGGCCTCAAAAATTCCAAAGCTAAGATTTCCGCCAACGTGTATACAGGTTTTCAAACTGTTACCAAGAAACTAGATGTCATGAATGCCGACCAGTGGATTGGATTCATGAAGGATAACTATTATTCTCCGGGTGGTGAACCCGAAGCAGTAAAGAACTGGAAAGGCGGAGCAGGGACAAACTGGCAAGATGAAGTGTTCCATACTGCTCCTGTAACCAAGGCTTCCCTTGCAGTGAACGGCGGTGCTGAAAATTCGACTTATAGTCTGGCTGGAGGTTATCTGAACCAAAAAGGTGTATTGCGTACCACAGGTTACGAAGCCTTCACCTTGCATGCCAAAAATACATTTTCTTTCTTGAATAATCATCTGCGTATGGGATCCTCGATAATGGCGAAGTTCTACAATAAGGATTATGACGACTTTACCATTACGGATGCGTTGCGGCAAAACCCGATCATTCCTGTATATGATCCTAATAACAAGGTAGATGGATTTGGTGGCATCACGAACAGTGGATTCAAGAACCTTTCCAACCCGTTGGGTTATCTTTATGTCAACGACTTTGAGCGTCACGGTTCAGACCTTTTGATCAATGCCTGGGCAGAAGTAGATCTATTCCTCAAAGGCTTGAAGTATAAAATAAATGCAGGTATCAACCGTAGTGAATATAGCGATTCAAAGTGGAATGGTAGTTATAACTGGGGTGACTTGGGAAGTAGCGGTAATTCCAAATTGAATGAAAACACCTACAAATCTGATTCCTGGTTGTTGGAACATACACTACACTATGACCGTACATTTGGACAACATGACCTTTCTGCAATGGTTGGTTATTCTGCACAGGATTTCAATTCACGTTCTGTTTCTGCATACCGCGAAGGTTTTGCACCGGGAGCTCCCCATACCCTTGATGCTGCTCCTAATTCCAGTATGACTAACTCGGGAAGCAAGCAGTCCAATTCATTGGTCTCATTGTTCGGACGCGCAATGTATAGCTATGCAGGTCGTTATATGGTGTCTGCCTCTGTACGTCGTGATGGTTCTTCCCGTTTTGCTGACGGACATCGCTACGGATGGTTCCCTTCTGCTTCTGCAGCATGGAACATAGCCAGAGAAAACTTCTTTGAGGATTGGAAAGAAACGATGAACAACTTTAAAATACGAGCCAGCTATGGTGTATTGGGTAATCAGGAAATCGGCAACTACAGGACTCAAGCAGGCTTGGTAACAGGTATGAACTATATTATAGGAGACAAGTCTTGGCAAGGTGCCATTACCAATGCAAGCTGGGTATCTCCACAGAATTTGACTTGGGAAAAATCCAAAACTTGGGATATTGGTACGGATTTAGGATTCTTCAACGACAGATTAACTTTGACTGCCGACTACTATGTGAAGCGTTCAGAAGATATTTTGCTGTCTATCAACATGGCTGGTAATGCCGGTTTGAAAGGCTCTCCAACCATGAATGCCGGTACTGTGGAGAACAAAGGTTTTGAAATAGCGGTAACTCATCGCAACACGATAGGTGATTTGTACTATTTCGTAGGCGTGAACGCTTCTACTCAAACCAACGAACTAAAAGAAATCACCATTGGCCAAGTACAAGAGTATGGAGGTTATAATCCGCAAGGAGAAGGAATTATCACTCGGGCAAAGGTTGGTTATCCCATTGGCGGTTTTTGGTTAACGAAAACAGACGGATTATTCCAAAGCCAAGACGAAGTATTAGCACATAAAGACAACAATGGCACTGTGCTTCAACCGGATGCCGAACCGGGAGATATACGTTTCATAGATATCAACAACGACGGAAAGATTTCAGATGGCGACCGTCAATATTGCGGTTCACCTTTCCCTAAGTTCAATTTGGGCCTTAATATGGGAGGTATGTGGAAAGGTTTTGATTTGAATCTCTTCTTCGATGGTTCTTTCGGCCAAAAGATTTACAATTATACCCGTGCCCGCATGGAGTCTACTAACGAACTCAACAACTATTCGGTAAGAGTACTCGATTCATGGACTCCCCAGAATACGAATACGGATATGCCTCGATACGCTAAAAAAGATGAGATGAACTACACTCGCTGGACCGATCGTTGGCTGGAAAATGGAGACTTCTTCCGCTTGAAGACTTTGGAATTCGGCTATACATTACCAAGCGCATTGACACAGAAAATCAATGTGAATAAACTCCGTTTCTATACCACAATGGACAATCTCTTTACCATTACCGGTTACAAGGGATATTCACCTGACCTAGGAGCTAATGACGCTACAAATGGTGGTGGCGAAGGTATCATGACCAGCGGTTGCGACCACGGACGTTATCCGTTGGCACGTACTATATCTTTCGGTATACAACTTGATTTCTAATCTTTTAAAGTAAATAAACATGAAAAAGAATATATTAAACTTGACTCTGGCTTCTTTACTTGCATTATCATTCTCTGCATGTAATGAAGCGGACTTCCTATCCAAAACAAATCCCAACACTCCTACAGATGAAGGTTTTTGGGATTATCCCCAAAATGTGGACCAGGCACTATGTACCATATATGCCCCTATCAGGAACCAGTCAGAAGGTTATTATGGTGCACATACTCATTATCTTACCATGACTAGCCGTGGCGATGATGTGTTTCTTATCCCCAACGAAGACGGAGATATCAAGTTCTATTCCACTTTTACCAATACAGCCAATATGGATCCGGGTATCTGGGGTGATTTGTACAAAGGGATACAGCGTGCTAACATGGTTATCAGCAATTTGCAGTCGGGAGAGATTGAATGGGAAAAGCCCGAATTGAAACAACAATACCTGTCAGAGGCATACGGTATGCGCGGTATGTATTATTTCCTTTTAGCAAGCAATTATGGGGCTGTACCATTGCATTTGGAACCGGTAGTCAATCCGGAAGACACCTACATTGCCTCCTCTCCGGAAGAAACTGTATGGAAACAGGTGGAAGATGACTTTATCGAGGCAGCCAAATATTTGCCGGTAAAACGCGCAGCATCCGAAAGACAGCGCATCAGCAAAGGTATGGCATTGGCCTATCTGGGCAAGACATATGTGTTCCAGAAAAAATATGCCGAAGCGAAGGAGGTATTGGGACAATTGTTACAGTCTCCTTATAATTATGATTTGGTAGAGGATCCATTGGAAAACTTCCACAAAGACAACAAATTCAATAAAGAATCGGTTTACGAGATTGATTATGTGAATGAATTAGGCGGTACAGGTACATGGGGCGGCGACGATGCTAATGCCAGTATGGGTATGAATCTTCCTACCTATTTAGGTCCGGAAGGAACGGGAGCTTGGTTTAAGATGGCTCCGGCCTCAGAAGCATTACGCGAATTTATCAAAGAACCTCGTCCTGAAGGATCGGATAGCAAATTCGATAAGCGTATGTATGCAACTTTCTACTTTAACCAGAATGAAGTGGGAGACAACAAGCCTTATGACAATCCTTATGACAAGACCTTTGCCGAATTATGGGAAACTCCGAGCAAAGGTAAGTTAAACAGGGATCCGGAACATTCTTACATGACGAATCCGAAAGCGGATAATGGCGTTCAGTTCCTGGCATTGGGAAAGAAATACACCAACTTCTTTGGCGGTGACAATGATGCCATGTATACTCCGTCTAACCGTAGCAACAGTTTGCGTGTATTCCGTTTTGCTGAAGTATTGTTGCTTCACGCAGAAGCCTGCGCCATGACCAATGACCTTGCCGGTGCCAATGCCGACTTACAGCGTATACGTAATCGTGCCGGATTGGCTCCTAAGGATTTTAGTGCAATGTCACAAGATGCTGTAATGAAAGAGATAGAACATCAGAATTTCCTGGAATTCTGTATGGAAGGGCATCGTTTCTATCAGTTGAAACGTTATTATACAGCAGCCGAAATCAAGCAGCATTTCATTGACTGTGGCAAGGTAGGCGGTGAAAACTTTGCAGAGAAATATTTCTACTATCCTATCAGCGAGGGAGAGAGGAACAATAATCCGAAAATAGAACAGAATCCGTTGTGGAAATAAACTGAAATAAAGGAATCCTGTCCACGTGTACTTTGTTTGCGGAGGATAGGATTCCTTTCCTAAAACACTACCGATATGAATAAAACGGGAAGCTACTTATCCTTTTGGATGGTAATACTCTGTGGAGGTTTGATCTGTTCTTGTGAAGAAGAGGAGGAACAAGAATACAATGAAACATATATTCAAATGGATGCTTGTATCCAACAGAACAAGCTGCTCCTGAAAGTGAAGCAGGAAACAGAAAACACCTGTTTCTTTTTTGATGGAGATACGGTATTCATACCTACAAAATCCATTGCATCCATAAATACGGAAGCAACCGCTTGGCGGACTACGCTGACAGACGTAGATGGCACAACAATTATCATACCGACTTTAGGCAATTCATTAAACTTGTCTAAGGAAAACATAAAAGTGAATCCTACGGGATACGCCCCTTGCAGTATGCAGCTTACTGTTCCCTTTCCGGTAGAAGGGAGATTAAAAGTCTGTGTAAAAGGTAAACATGGCTCGCATGGCGATTTGTCGCACCTTTTTTCCAAATTCGGATATAATCATCAGGAATATATACATGGTTTGTACCGTGACTCAAAGAATACAGTCGATGTTTCTTTTGTCAATAAGGAAGGAAAAGTCCTACTGACGGAAACGATAGAAGTCGAAACGACTACTCCCGAAGATTTGGTACCCGATTTCTTTTCCGCCAGACAAACGGTCATAAGTAAACCGGACAAGATGGAGCCTGGGGTCACTATTGTGTATGATCAGGGGGGGGGGGAATATGATGCCCATCGTGCCTATATGCTGGACAGCGACGGGGAGGTACGCTGGTACCTTTGGTTACGTAATCATCCGAAATTGAATATCACGGCTCATTGCGGATTCAAGCGTTTGGAGGACGGCAACTTTCTGGGTGGTGATGCCCGGAAAGGGAACTTATTCGAGTTTGATATGGTTGGCAATCTTGTGAAAGAGTGGGATATTGCTTCGAGAGGTTACACGTTCCACCATGATGTGATAGAAATGCCTAATGGAAATCTTCTAGCGACTGTCACTAAAGCCGGAAGCACAAATTCACAAGGGACTTACACCCGTTTCGATTATGTGATAGAAGTAAACCGTGAAACAGGCGACATTGTAACCGAATGGGACTTGAAAAAAAGCATGGATCCGAACCGGAATGCGTTGTTAAGCATACAAGATATGGACGATTTCCAGCATAACTGGGCACATTCCAACGCTGTTGCATACTCACAAGATGATGATTGCATACTGGTTTCCAACCGCTACCAAGGATTAGTGAAACTAACGCGTGCTAATCAATTGGTATGGTTTCTCACGCCACATCGTGGAGCAGAAAAAAACAGAAATTCATTGTTAACGCCTTTGGATACCAACAGGGCTTCAATTACGGACAAGGAAGTGCTGGATGGAAAAACATACCATGAAGATTTCGACTGGGTGTGGGGAGCACATTGTCCGGTCATACTTGACAACGGACACATACTCATCTTCGACAACGGGTATCATCGTCGTCATGAAGAGATAGACCTTCATAGTCAAGTCGGATATAGTCGTGCTGTTGAGTTTGAGATTAATGAGAAAAACAAGACCGTACGACAGATATGGGAATACGGACATAAAGAACAGGGACGCAGATGTTATTCTGTAGCACTTTCTTCTGTGCAATATCTTCCACAAACGAATCATATATTATTTGGTCCGGGAGTCGGCACTCCCAATGTGAATGGGGCTGGAGGAAAAATAATAGAGATAGATTATAAGACCAAGGAAGTTGTATATGAAGTGCATATTTCCCGACCGGATTATTTAGTATTCCATCGGGTAAACCGCATCTCCCTCTATCCGGAAAACCTCTAAAAACGGAATGCTGAACAGTGATTAACAATATACATAGATAAATAAAGAACAATACGATAATGGAAATCAGTTTCTCAGATACGATCGAAAAGTTGCAGATACAACATGAAATACTTCTATCGGCAGAGAATGCCCCTCTGGATGCTCCCCGCAGCATCGCTACACGTTATAAGAACCCTGTCGTAACAGCAGCACATGTGCCGCTCGAATGGCGTTACGACCTCAACCCGGCAAGCAACCCGTACTGCCTAGAACGGATCGGAGTGAATGCCTGTATGAACTCCGGCGCCATCAAATGGAACGGCAAATACCTGCTGATGGTACGAGTGGAGGGATTCGACCGCAAATCGTTCTTCGCCATCGCCGAGAGTCCGAACGGGGTGGATAACTTTCGGTTTTGGGAACGTCCGGTCAATCTGCCGGACATCGACCCGGAAGAAACTAATGTGTACGATATGCGCCTGACGGCACATGAAGACGGGTGGATATACGGTATCTTTTGTAGCGAGCGGCATGATCCGGTTGCCAAACCGGGTGATCTGTCCTCGGCGGTAGCCAAAGCAGGGATTGTCCGTACCAAAGATTTGATCAACTGGGAAAGGTTACCCGATCTGAAATCAAAAAGCCAGCAGCGCAATGTCGTGCTGCATCCGGAATTCGTGAATGGGAAATATGCATTGTACACCCGTCCGCAGGACGGCTTTATCGATGCCGGTAGCGGCGGCGGTATTGGCTGGTCGCTCATCGATGATATTACACATGCGGAAGTCATCACGGAGCAAATAATAGATAAACGCTACTATCATACAATCAAGGAAGTAAAGAATGGAGAAGGGCCTCATCCGATCAAAACGCCGCAAGGCTGGTTGCATCTGGCTCATGGAGTCAGAGCTTGTGCCGCCGGGCTTCGTTATGTACTCTATCTGTATATGACAGCCCTCGATGATCCTACAAAGGTCATCGCACAGCCCGGCGGCTACTTCCTCGCCCCTGTCGGGGAAGAACGGACAGGAGACGTGTCGAATGTGCTATTTTCCAACGGATGGATTGCCGATGAAGATGGAAAAGTATTCATCTATTATGCATCCAGCGATACCCGGATGCATGTTGCAGTCTCTACCATAGATGTACTGGTGGATTACTGTATGAATACACCGGAAGACGGACTGCGCTCTACCGCTTCTGTTGCTAAGATTAATGAACTGATTGATAAAAATAAAAAGTACAAAGAAGGTATTATTTAAAGTAAGGTTTCAGTTTTTTAAAGGCTTTAGTCCAACCATAGAGTTCGACTAAAGCCTTTTACTATTTTATACCCGTCCCAGAAACTCGTCCACCGTATAATTCAGGAAGTTATTGAACGGCAACAGCTCTTCAAACCGTTTCAAAGACTGCTCCATCCAGTCATCCGCCATAAAGAACTCGTCCGGCAAGTTGACGGCAAAACAGAAATCCTTATGTCTCAGGATCTCATCATACTTGAAATCGGTAGGATAACCGGTCGGCATACGCTTCAACACTTCCCCTTCCATCACCGGAAACGCCTCCTTAAAAGAGGGCTTTTCGATAATACCGACAAACTCATCGATATGATCATAAATATCCTGACGAAGCATTTTCAGCAGTTTGGGAGGAGGACACCATACACCACCGGATAACATACAGGCACCCGGTTCAAGATGGATATAATATCCGCCCCGCTCACTGGCACGTCCACCCTGCGCCATATAAGCCGCAAAATGAATTTTATAAGGCGTCTTATCCGGAGAGAAACGCAAGTCCCGGTAAATACGGAACTGGCAGTCTTTCGATTCCAGACCTGCCACCTGCGGATCGAACAACGCTATCCGGTTGATGATTTGCTGAACCTCGTCAATAAACCCTTTATGCAATACGTCGTAGCGGTCTTTGTTTGCCTGAAACCACTCCCGGTTATTGTTCTGGCTTAATTCCTTCAGGAATTGTATAATCTCTGCATTCATAAATATCCGTTTGTTTTACAGGCAAAGATACGTAATAATATCATTCGTTATTCCAGTTTCTGTCCGTACGGAAAGGAGCTACCGGCAAACCTTCTTTATTGAAGAGGTTTCCGACGGTTGCATCATCAAAACAATAACGTACCGTAACAGGTTGCTTCACACGCGGAGAAGTCACGATAACGATATTATCCCTGATCTGCGCTTTACCCGGCTCAAAAACACCGTCTTCACCGGCAATCATGAAACCGGCTATCTGTTTATCCTTGCAGACCAATCCGTTTTCGGCATGCAGGAATGAGATAACCGCCTTATTCTTATTAACCGTCATTCCGTTGAATACCGGACTTTCGTATCCGGAGGCAAGTTGTCCGTACGTCTTTCCCATAGCCAGGTTTGCCAGACGTAAGCCGACATCCTGCTTATTGGTGGGATGGATGTTCTTTATATCTGCCACACAGTCCGATACGACAACCATTCCGGTTTCCGGGACTGTACGGGACACCCATTCCTGATGCTCACGAACTAGAGCGGCTCCGTTATCACCGGCATTATAGGTATAAGGAGCGATCTGCACCAGATAGAACGGGAAGTCTTTCTTAAAACTCTTCCGCCAGCTCTCGATCATCGTTTTCAGCAGGATACCGTACGAGTCGGGGTGGTCACGGTTCGACTCACCCTGATACCAGATAGCACCGGCCAGACTATAAGGCACGATCGGATTGATCATCTGATTATAGAGGACACCCGGTTCTACCGGCCACCAGGGATACGTTTTATACGGCATGGCATCACGTATCTGCGGATTTTCCATCACCCGTTCTTCCGGCGTCCAGACCTCTGCCGGAGTACCGCCCCAGGCCGAAACGATCAGGCCGATAGGGACGTTCAGGTCTTTTTGCAGATTACGTCCGAAGAAATAGGCAACCGCACTGGTATTCTTCATTACATCCGGAGTACAGGTAGCCCAGGAAGCTTCGCAGTTATTCTGTGGAGTTGTTGCTCCCCGTTTAGGGATATGAAAAAAACGGATATCCGGATGGTTGGCGGAGGCAATCTCCTCGTCGCGGTTATCGATATTACTCATGGGTGTCCATTCCATATTCGACTGCCCGCTGCAAAGCCACACTTCCCCCAGCATGACATCTTTCAGTTCACGGCTCCCGTTCCCCAAGACCGATACTGTATAAGGTCCTCCAGCCTCAGCTGTTTTCAACGTAGTCTCCCAGGTTCCATCCGAACGGACAACCGTAGTCGCCGTATCTTTGGGAGCCCAGCTGCCGACCACTTTGATCGTACCGCTTGCTACTCCCCAGCCCCATACAGGCACATCGCTTTTTTGTTGCAAAACCATGTGGTCAGTAAAAACAAACGGTAGGCTGATCTGCGCCTGTACACCGGCCACCAACAGGGACAGACCGATCGCCATCCCGGTAAATCGTGTAAGTTTCATGTATTCTTTATGTATTTGATTGATTAACTGATCAACAAATGTATAATAAAAATCAGAACGAAAATCCCAGATTCAAATAAAACTGAAGATTTGTATTCTGGTTGGACATGCTGAAATTGGCACTCAGCGGCCCGGCAATACTGTTATAAGCATACCCGATGCTGCCTCCCCATACGCTTTTGCCACTAAACAGGTGGAGGAAGTCGTCATGGTGGATGGCATAGTTACCGATCAGCGAGATATAATTGCGTCCGGCAATACGCTGGCGGAAATGCAACCGGGCCACAGCCAGGGCATTGTCGAATATCTCCACGCGGTTGATACCGGCAAAAGGTAATTGCTGCGGAACATACCGCCCCTCCACTTCGCCACCTACGGCATTCAGGAAAGGATAAGCCAGGTTTCCCCCGATCAGCACACGCCCGTATAGAGACGGCAACACGCTCAGATGAGAAGTGATCGGCAGGACGGACGTGAAGTTCAGTCCTACGGCCGAGAAGGGAGCATGACCGTTATAACTGACAAAGTTATCCGTATAGAACGAATAGTCTGCTTTCAGGGAAACCCCTTTTGTCGGGAAATAGCGGCGGTCGAATGTCTCCAGATGCGCCAAGGCAAAATAACTGATGAACCCTTCCGGCTTCACCGCATACTCGTTGTTATTATCCCCCGTGTACAGGAAAGAAGTATAGTTGAAGTATTCGTAACGAAGGCCGACCTTGAACTTGAAGTTCAGCCAGTTCATATCCGAATACCCGAACTCCGCCAAGTGATGCGTGTAACTGGTGTTGAACGTCTTATCCCCTTTCTTATAAATATCCAGGTCATTGTAGGTAAACTGGTAAGCCAGATTAAGGTTACGCAACGGATTCCGCTCGATCGAATAATCCAGCCGGGCAGAAGAAATCTTCCCTCCGACACGTCCGGTGAACGCCAGTTTCGAATGGTTGCGAGTCCGGTAATCGAACGTCGCGTTCAGCAGCACACCGATGATCTCTTCCGAGTCGAAGCGGACGCCGGCATTCAAGGAACTGACCGATTTCTTCTGAGCCATCAACACCAGATCCTGTTGATGCTCACCTGTCAGTTTATAATTTACATTCGAATAAGCATTCGAACCTACCAACACCGACATGGCATGATGGAGCTCATTCAATGTGATATGGCTGTTCTCCCGCAGGCCACTGATTTTCATCAACCACTTTTCATCCCGCGAGTCAGTTCCGGTAAACAGGATATGGCGGATATAAAAGCTGTCGGTCGGCAATACGGGATAGGACTTCCGCATGTGCCCCTGCTCCTCCGGTTGGTAGTTGTCCGGAATGCCGATCTTCTTCTTTAAAGCGCAAATCTCGTCCCAACGGGCATAGGCTTCCCGTTCGCCGCGCCGGATCAGGGTATCGAGAGCTACCGTACTGAAGCTGGCTGCATTATAAGGTGTCATGTTGGGACGGAATAATAAATCTGTCTGTTCCTTATTTCTGGCATATTTCTCATAACCATGCAAGGCAATGATCTGTCCGATCAGATCACCGGGCGTATTCAGGTCTTTCAGCTCTTTCAGGTCGCTGGTGCCCAGGTCGACCCCGATAATGATATCGGCCCCCATCTTCCGGGCCACATCGACCGGGAAGTTATCGTTCAATCCGCCATCGACCAGCACCATGCTATCCAGTCTCACCGGCGTGAACACAGCCGGTATGGCCATGCTGGCACGCATCGCCAACGGAAGGCTGCCTTTATCAAACACATAGTCTTTCCCGTTCACGGCATCTACCGCTACACAGGCAAAAGGGATATTAAAATTCTTGAAGTCCACGGAATCATGATATCCGATCGTCAGGTTCGAGAAAAGGTTTTGCAGGTTCTGTCCCCGGATCATACCACTGATCACACGGTCTTTCTTATCCTTGCCGAAAGGAAGGGATACGATATATCGCTCGGAGTTCTCTTTCTCCGGGAAGGATAGGCTGGTACGCGTCACCCGGTCACTCAAAAGCATTGTCCAATCTTGTGCAATCACCATGCTGTCGATCTCGGCCGGCGTATAACCGATTGCATACAAACCGCCTACAATAGCCCCCATACTGGTTCCTGCCACATAATCGATCGGGATACCCGCCTCTTCCAGTACTTTCAACACCCCAATATGAGCTACTCCTTTTGCACCTCCACCTCCCAATACCACACCTACTTTCTTCCGTTGAGCATACAGCGAAAGGAAAGTGAACAGCACCAGGAGCAAAAAGTAAAGTAACTTTTTCATCTTCACATTATTTGCAGCAAATGTAGTTGGTTTACGCTAAAGATACAAATGAAATAAAGTTTACTGTATTTAATAGATTTACTAATAAAAACACTAAGTAATAACCACACTCTCCGATAATTGTATTATTTTTGAGGCTGTTTCTCACCTTAAGAAGAAAAACTCAATATGCAAAAACTAGCATTATGTCTATTACTATGCAGCTTTACATTGCAAAGCTTTGCTACAGTAGATCCACTAAAAGGCTATCAGTATGCCGCAGAACAGGCGCCGAAAGGGAATGAATGGGAATCGCCCGAAAACCTTGCGCTGAACAAAGAACAACCTCGTGCCTGGTTCTTCTCTTTCCAGGATCAGGAAAGTGCCCGGAAAGTATTACCGGAAAACAGTACGTACTGGCAGTCACTCAACGGTGACTGGAAATTCAACTGGGTACGAACTCCCGAAGAACGTCCGAAGGACTTCTATCAAACGAACTTCGATGTATCGGGATGGGACAATATCCCGGTGCCTTCCAGTTGGAACATCGTCGGCCTTCAAAAAGACGGGACACAGAAGTACGGGACACCTATTTATGTGAACCAACCGGTTATCTTCCAGCATAAAGTAGCTGTCGACGACTGGCGCGGCGGCGTGATGCGTACCCCGCCGGAAAACTGGACAACCTTCAAAGACCGTAACGAAGTCGGTTCTTACCGTCGTGAATTCACCATCCCCCAGGATTGGGAAGACAAAGAAGTCTTTATCAATTTCGACGGGGTAGATTCGTTCTTCTATCTCTGGATAAACGGGCAATACGTCGGTTTCTCCAAAAACTCGCGTAATACGGCCAGCTTCAATATCACTCCTTATCTGGTGAAAGGGAAAAACATCGTAGCTGCTGAAGTGTACCGCAGTTCGGACGGTTCTTTCCTCGAAGCACAGGATATGTTCCGCCTGCCGGGTATCTACCGTACCGTATCATTGACTGCCGTTCCGCAGCTACACGTTCGCGACCTGGTTGCCACGCCTGACCTGGACGCAACCTACACGGACGGTTCACTGGCTATCCGGGCGGACATCCGTAACCTGGGTAAGAAAATGGCGAAAGGATATTCGATGGTCTATTCGCTGTATGCCAATAAACTCTATTCTGACGACAATACGAAAATAGAGAACGTAACAGCTACCGCCCCCATCGCCCAGATTCCTCCGGGCTTGGAGATGAATGCTGAAACAGTCCTGAAAATACAAAACCCGAATAAATGGTCTGCCGAACAACCATACCGTTATACATTGGTAGGCGAGTTGAAAGATAAGAAAGGCCGTACGGTAGAAACAATCTCCACCACTGTCGGTTTCCGCAAAGTGGAAATAAAAGATACGCCCGCTTCGGAAGACGAGTTCGGACTGGCCGGACGCTACTATTATGTAAATGGTAAGACAGTCAAGCTGAAAGGCGTGAACCGCCACGAAAGCAATCCGGCCGTAGGCCATGCCATCACCCGTAAGATGATGGAAGAGGAAGTGATGCTGATGAAACGTGCCAATATCAACCACGTTCGTAACTCGCATTATCCGGATGATCCGTACTGGTATTACCTGTGTAACAAATACGGTCTTTACCTGGAAGATGAAGCCAATATCGAATCGCATGAGTATTATTACGGTGCAGCTTCCCTATCCCACCCTGCGGAATGGAAAGATGCCCATGTGGCACGTGTCCTGGAAATGGTTCACGCCAATATCAACAATCCGTCTATCGTGATCTGGTCGCTGGGCAACGAAGCCGGGCCGGGACAGAACTTCGTGGATGCTTATAATGCGTTGAAGAAAGCGGACTTATCACGTCCTGTACAGTATGAACGTAACAATAAAATTGTGGATATGGGTTCCAACCAGTATCCGTCTATCTCCTGGGTACGCGGCGCCGTGAAAGGTGATTATGATATCAAGTATCCGTTCCATATCTCGGAATATGCACACTCGATGGGGAATGCCTGCGGTAACCTGATTGATTACTGGGATGCGATGGAGTCGACCAACTTCTTCTGTGGCGGTGCCATCTGGGACTGGGTAGACCAGTCGCTCTACAACTATACGCCGGACGGTAAACGTTACCTGGCTTATGGCGGCGACTTCGGCGATACGCCTAACGACGGACAGTTCGTAATGAACGGTATCGTATTTGGCGACCTGGAACCGAAACCGCAGTATTACGAAGTGAAGAAAGTGTACCAGCATATCGGTGTAACAGAAGTGGATGCACAAAAAGGTCTTTTCGAGCTGTTCAATAAATACTATTTCAACGATCTGTCTGACTACGATGTGAAATGGTCGCTTTACGAAAATGGCAAAGAAGTGGAAAGCGGCTCACTGAACCCGGGCAAGGTTTCACCGCGCAAACGTACACAAGTAGCCATCCCTTACAATTACAGTCAGCTGAAAGCGGACAATGAATATTTCGTCAAAGTACAGTTCCTGCTGAATGAAGACAAACCCTGGGCTGCCAAAGGTTATGTAATGGCTGAAGAACAGCTCCCGGTAAAAGCTTCCGCCGGAAAACCTGCCATCAACGAAATGGCCAATGCCTCAGCTGGTGAATTAGCGATCGAAAAACGATCAGATCCGCGCTTCTCAACGATCAAAGGTGATAACTTCAAAGCGACATTCGATAACGAAACCGGAACGATCTACAGCCTGAATTACGGTGGCGAAACGATCATTGCCGACGGCAACGGCCCGAAACTGGATGCTTTCCGAGCCTTCACCAACAACGACAACTGGTTCTACGGCAGCTGGTTCGAAAACGGCTTGCATAACCTGAAACATAAAGCTACCGCATCCAAAGTAATCCAGCGGAAAGACGGTTCCCTGGTATTATTCTACACCGTAGAATCACAAGCGCCCAATGCAGCCAAGATACTGGGCGGAACCTCGAGCGGTAAGAATAAGGTGGAAGAAGAAACCGACAAGGTATTCGGTGAAGACGACTTCAAGTTCACAACCGACCAGGCATGGACAATCTACCGCGACGGCTCCATCGAGCTGCAGGCAAGCATCACTTCCAACAACCCGAGCCTGGTACTGCCGCGTTTAGGTTACCGGATGAGAGTGCCTCAACGTTACGAAAACTATACGTACTACGGACGCGGCCCTATTGAAAACTATGCCGACCGTAAAGCCGGACAGTTCATCGAGCAATATCAATCGACCGTAGCCGACCAGTTCGTGAACTTCCCCAAACCGCAGGATATGGGCAACCATGAGGACGTACGTTGGTGTGCCCTAACTGACAAGGCCGGTAAGGGAGCTGTCTTTGTAGCAACCAACCGCCTTTCTACCTCGGCATTACAGTATTCCGCACTCGATATGACCCTGGCCGGACATCCTTATCAATTGCCGAAAGCCGGTGATACCTACCTGCATCTCGACCTTGCCGTTACAGGCCTGGGTGGTAACAGTTGCGGACAGGGTGGCCCCTTGATGCACGACCGTGTATTTGCCGGACAGAACAATATCGGCTTTATCATCCGCCCGGCAACACAAGACCTATCGGCTGCGGCACAGGTATCGCCAGCCGGAGACATTCCTTTCTCCATCACCCGCAGCCGGGTAGGTATGGTCGAATTGTCGTCTATTGATAAGGAGGCTGTTTTCTACTATACGATCGGCAAGGAAAAGAAAGCGAAAGAATATACCGGAGCCATCCCGATGCGCGAAGGCGGAACAATCACAGCCTGGTTGAAGAATAATCCGGAGATCAAGTCGACAAAGACTTTCAACAAACTGGAAAGTATCCAGACAGAAGTTATCTACGCCAGCAGTGAGGAAGTGGGTGAAGGCGATGCCAAGAACCTGGTAGACGGCGATCCGAATACAATCTGGCACAGCATGTATTCGGTTACGGTAGCTAAATATCCGCATTGGGTAGACCTGGATGCCGGCGAAGAAAAAGCATTCAAAGGCTTTATCTACATGCCTCGCAAAGACAGCAACAACGGTAATATCAAGGAATATTCCATCCAGGTCAGCTCCGACGGCAAGAACTGGGGTGAGCCTGTCTGCAAAGGCCAGTTCGCAAATAACCGGGATGAAAAGAAAGTCCTCTTCAACCAGCCAGTGAAAGGACGTTACATCCGTTTCACCGCACTGAGCTCACAGAACGGACAGGATTTCGCAACGGGAGCAGAACTTACTATTCTGAGTGAATAAGAGATTTGTATCCAAAGATATCTCTAAAAAGAGCGGGCTTTTGTCCGCTCTTTTTATTTTATTTCAAATAAACAAGCATCAACACCGGATTATCATCTTCGTCTATCCCTTTCAATTGTTCTAATTCAAGGATAGCCGGATTCTTTTCTGCTTCCTTAAATATATCCTGCATTTCCCATACAGACAATAGCGTTTTACTGTCTAATGCAGCTACAGGACGAATAGGCAATTCACTTCCCAGGTCATTCTTTATGAAGCCATCACCCGATACTTTATAACACTCCCCGGTTTTCTTGTCGAACAGAGCCAGCCGCCGCTTGCGTGCTTTTTCACCTGTCCAATTCGTATAAGGCATGAACAGATACGATTCTGTCTCGATCGCCTGATACCTCAGATAAGGTGCTGCCAACTCCTGGAAACGTTTGCCATCCCCGTTCAGGTATTCAAAACGACAATCAATAGGCAAAGAGTATTTCCCCATTTCAAAGATATACCGGGGTTCGAGTAAATCTTTCGTTACGGTAAACAGGGTATCGTTGTAATAGTCTTTACAGCAAACCATATCTTTGTAATGGAACATATAACGATCCGTCGGGCTACTCATCATCCACGAATACTGGCTATTCAACTCAAACAGATCCGACCGGGAGAAGGTATTCAGGGTATCACCTTTGGCATCAGCGATATAAAGGCGTATCTTCCTTTTGCCGTTCGTATTACGAACGAATGTGACGGATGTCGTATCATTCAACATCGCAAAGTCCCCCGACTCAATATCCGGGCATTTCATTGATCGCAGGAACTTCCCTGACTCCATATCATACACATTGATCCGCTGCGAGGTCGTTTGCATAAAAAGCAATCCCTTTTCTTCATCAGCATCAATCTGGGAGATCCAGACAAACTCACCGGGGCCGCTTCCTTTACGTCCTATCTTACGGACAAACTGACCATCTGTAGTATATTGGAACAATGTTTCCACCCACGGTAAAAAGAAGTATTTGTCAGTCTTCAGGATATTCGCCTCTTTTATTCCTCTGATCAAAGATTTATCGCTTGTCTCCAACGGTATAAACCTTACAGAATCGGCAATCTCGCTTAATAAGACTTCGCGCTCCGTCTCTATACCTGTTTCAAACGGAACAGTCATAGGATATGTGGGAGCTTTTGCTACCTCCACTTCTTCCGTCTGTTTCTCTGCTTTCTTCCCGCCACAGGAAAACAAAAGAGAGGAGATAATAACGAATGATATGGTACTAAATCTATTCATACTCCTAAGTATTTAGTTGATTATTACTTGTTCAGATCATTTCAACTGAACGATCATCAACACCGGGTTATCATCTTCTTTCAAATTCTTCAATTGCTCATAGTCCAGGATCGAAGGATCCTCTTCTGCCAGTTCCAGTACCTCGGATGCTTCCAGGTAATAAAGCAACACATCATCTGCGATGCGAGCTTCCGGATAAAAAGGCAAACCGCCCGGCATATCGTTCTTGATCCGGTCGTTCTTCACCTTATAGCAAACGCCTTTCTTCTTATCATACATAGCCAACCGGGGCGACTCATCTTCACTGGTCACATCCCATGAAGTATAGGGGAGAAACACCCATTGAGAAGTTTCGTGGAAATCTGGGCGCAGATACGCCTGTGCCGGTTCTGAATAGACCAGCCAGTTTCCTTCGAGGATTTCAAAACGTCTTTCCTTCGGAATTTTATATCTTCCCATATCCAGGATATAACGGGGTTGAAGCTGCTCCGGTGTAACCGTAAAGACCGTATCATTATAATACTCTTTGCAACAAGCTTCCTCCTTAAATGAATAGACATAACGGTCGTAACGTCCCCACAAATAATAATTCAAGCCGCTGGCAATGGTAAACTGATCATACTGCGGAAAAGTATTCCATGTCTCACCTTCCTGATTTATAAGAAGAAGTTTATCTTTCTTCTGTCCCGTATTATTATAGATATAGCCGACAAACGTACTATCGCCTAACACGGTGAACTGCCAGCAGAAAGGTATTTTGCACTCTCTTATATACGTTCCATCGACAGAATAAGTAAGGAGTTTTCCGTGATCCATCAAATAAACCTGTTTCAGCCTGTCATTTGCAGCAATAAACCTGACTGCCGCATATTCTCCCGGCCCTTGTCCCCGCTTGGCGACCGAGCGGACGAACTTACCGTCATCCGTAAACTGCAACAACCCTTCACTGCATGGAATAAACAAGTTATGATCCACCATCTGTATCATCCCCTTATTCACTTTGGCAACCAGACATTCGGGCTTCGTCTCCAGCAGCACGATCTTTACTTCCTTAGCGATCTCACTCAGCAGTACTTCCTGCTCCGTCTCGATTCCTTTCTCAAAAGCGATCGTTACCGGATATCCGGATACTCCGGAAATATCTTCCGCCTGTTGATCACCGGACTTCTGTCCTCCACATGAAAGCAGAAATAAGCAGACAGGAAGTACACCTGCCATTCTGATCTGTTTTACCATATGCATACCTGTTAGGTTATTCGGATTTTTTCTCCTGGGCAGCTTTCCTGCCGGCATTGAAGTAATGATCGGACGAGTCCTTCGAAGCCATCTCTTTCTGTTCCCGTTTCTTCATGGCAGCACGCATCTGTTCGTAGTGTTGCTTTTCTATTTCGGATGGTTCGGGCAGGCTGTTGATCAAAGAACGCAGGTCGATCAATGAGAGTTTACTCTTTTTCCCGTCGGGTGCCAACATTGTCAGCTCGCTGACACTACGGAAGAAGGCGTCCTGATACAGGTCTTCGAGGAAAAAGCGGTAGCTATGGAGTCCTTTCGACGATTCATTCCGCTTCATATATTCCGTCAGATAGGTGTACTTGCTGAAAAGCGTTTTCTGCAACTTCACCTCATCCTTAAACAGATCCGGTTCTATTGCCCAATAATTCTTACTGATCTCATACAGGAAATTCAGTTGCGTCGGATCTTTCTTCCAGGCTTCATAATATATCTTCTCCGCTTCGTTGAAACGGCCGTCACGTTCCAGGGTACTTCCTCTGAAAGCAGTCAGCAGATTGACAAAAAAGGGCTTCGGCTTCATACACTCTTCCGCCTGGTCGAATAAACGGTACGCCCGCTGCCGGTCGTATGTTTTCCCCAGCGAAGCACCGTAGAGAAGAACCGTCTCCACATCGGTAGAGTCGATCTCGTAAGCGAACTCCAGAGGGTCGACAGCATCCAGTGCATGTCCCGACATATAACGGGCTGCTCCTGCATATTTAAGGTTGATGAAAGAAGAATCGCCTTCAGCCAGCAAACCGGTGTAGACCGTATCCGCTTTCAGGTAATTCTTCGTCATATACAAAGCCATCCCCTGGCTCTGCCGGATCTGACGACTATCCGGGTTATAATACAAAGCGGTATCGCATACCTGCAACGCCCCTTTTCCATCCCCCATCCGAAGCAAGGTGTTGATCAGGGAAGAGGCGACACGTATATTTTCCGGGTTTATTTCCAGCGCACGGGCATACAGGGAAAGGGCAATCAACGTGTTCGGCCCGGTTCCTTTCTTGACATGGCAATCGGCGAGACCGGCCAGGATAGAAGGATTATCACTCTCGAAAGAAGCCAACGTATGGTAATATTCCATCGACTGCCCGTAATCGCCCAACTGATAATACAGGCGGGCCAACTGATTATTAGCGTAAAAGTTCAGCGTATCCGTTTCGAGCACTTTCTGAAAACAACGCTTCGCTTCCGCAATCTTTCCGAAGTTGATGGCTGCACGGGCAACCGCATTCAAAGCATCTACATTCGTCGTGTCCATCGACAGACAATGGCGGAAACACTGGTATGCTTCCTTATACCGGAGCACGCCTTCATAAGCCTGGCCGATAGCCGACATAGTAACATAGTCGGCAGAGTCTGCCGCCGTAAGACTATCGGCCAGGGCAATCACTTGCGTAAACTGCTTTCTGTTAACCAGTTCCTGTAGTGATGAACTCTGTGCCTGCCCCATCAGGGACAGGACACTGAGAAGAAGCAAAACAGTATATTTATGCATCATCAGCTTCGTATTATTTGGTGGTTACTGCAAGGTGAAAGTCAGAGGAACGGTATATTTAACCCGAACAGCCTTTCCGCGCTGTGTTCCCGGAGTCCATTTCGGCATCACACTAATGACACGCAAAGCTTCCTGATCCAATGACGGGTCGATACCCCGAATTACTTTCGTATCACTGAGCGAACCGTCTTTCTCCACAATAAATGAGCAGACAACACGTCCTTGAAGACCTTTCTCCTGTGCTTCCTTCGGATATTGTATTGTCTTTGCCAAAAACGCAATCAAGCCGTCCTGTCCACCGGGGAATAGCGGCATCTTTTCCACCATTGCAAAGACCTGGTTAGAATCGGCTACTTTATCAGCCTCGTCGCTACCATAACCAACAACTACTATATCATCCTTGCCCGGAGTGGGTTGATTCTCTGTTTTTCCCTGCAAGCGGAAAGTAACCGGCACCGTATATTTAACGGCCACATCCTGTCCCCTTTGCTTTCCGGGCGTCCATTTCGGCATTGCAGAAAGTACCCTGACAGCTTCCATATCGAGTGACGGATCGACACCACGGATCACTTCGATATCACGGATAGAACCGTCTTTCTCTATGATAAATGAAGCCGTAACACGTCCCTGAATACCGTTCTCCTGTGCAATCACCGGATATTTGATAGTCTTGGCCAGAAATTTAAGCAATTCACCTTGCCCGCCGGGAAATTCCGGCATCACTTCCACAACCGTAAAGATCTTATCCGATACCATTTGCGGTTCATCAGACTGCCGTTGAGGAGTAGAAGATGCAGTACCCGACTGAGGCCGCTGAATGGTTCCGTCGGAATACAACTGCACCTTCAGGTCACCCAGCACATCTTTCACTACCACTTCTTTCGCCTTTGTTCCCGGGAAAGAGAATACAAGGACGGCATCTTTTGTCGTTTCGAGTACAAAGTTACCATCCATGTCGGTTATTGTTCCGACGTTGGATCCTTTTACAAGCACATTCGCACCGATGATCGGCCCGTTAAAATCGTCTATTACCTGACCTTTCACTTTCACGGCTTCTGCCGGAACCAGACTGATCTCGGTCGCTTCCTTTACTTCGGCAACTGCATCGGCTGCAATTTGTCCCGTAATGCGGGCAACCGCCTCAATATTACTGAGTAGCATCAGGAATGCTGCCAGTGGAATGAATATCAGGTATTTTGTTCTTCCGATCCCATTGGATCTCTTTTTGTTCATCATACTAATTCTGTTTTTTAGATGTAATACATTAAAGCTATTATATAACGTTGCTGCAGCCTGATGGTGATGGGCAAGACCTAACAGGTGATACTGATAGCTCCTGCTGTCGTATCCGGATTGGATAACGGTATTATCTGCCAGGTATTCAAGGTTATGGCGCACTTCCCGTTTGAGAAGCCATGCAAAGGGATTCACCCAGCATATAACGGTAATCAGCTCGCAAATCATCACATCTACCGAATGCCATTGGAATACGTGGGTACATTCGTGTGTAAGTATTTCATCTATCTCTTTATCCGAATGGTTTTCCGGATGTATGAATATCATTTGGAAGAACGAGAAAGGCCCGGCGGGTTTATCCAGTTGATAAACAGGCACGCCGTGTATGACCGTCCGCCGACTGTGGTAAGCCAGTAGCAGGATACTGCCTAACTGAACGAGGAAGCGGACTAAAAGAAGGGCCACGACACCCCAGTAAAAATAAGAACTTGCCGAGAGCAGGATACTCTTCCAGTCTGTTTCGACCACCACTTCGGGCGTCACGGTTATTTCCGGCAGGATAGCCGAATACATCTGTATCACTTCCGTCATAGGCTCCTGTTCCTTCACCCATTCCTGTATGTTGAGCAGGGGATAAATCAACGCCAGCCCAAAGAAAGCAAGGAGTGAGAAGCGACGCAACTTAAAGAACGTGTCCTTATAAAAGAGCAGTCGGTAGAAGGCATAAAAGAGTACAAAGGCTACATTCACCTTCAGAAAGTAGGCAAATTCCGGTGTCATGGTAATAAGGTATTAAAAGGTTTATTCTTTTCCTTTTTCTATCAGATCGATGATGTCTTTCAAATCATCCGTAGAGATCTTCTGCTCTTTGGCGAAGAAGGAAACCATCTCTTTGTACGAGTCTTCAAAGTAGTTGCGTACAACACCGCTCATGAAGGTACGTTTATATTCGCTCTCCGGTATCTGGGGAGTGTATTCGTACGTATTACCATAGCGTTTGTTCTTCACATACTTTTTGCGTTCCAGATTTTTCACGATAGAAGCAAGCGTGGTGTAAGGGGGCTTCGGGTCCGGATACTTCGCCAGTATATCTTTAACGAAACAAGGACCAATCTGCCATATCCAGCGCATTACCTCTTCTTCCTGCATTGTCAATTTTTCCATGATTCCTATTTATTTACGATTGTATCGCAAACTTACGAAATAATCGTAAACAAGCAAGAGAAAAGGAGTTAATAAGTATTAAAGATGAAGTTACCTACCAGATAAAGAGCATTACCCGGCGGGAAGGGAGGATGATCCCGGACATATTTCCAACTATCCGGGAGGGAATTACCGATCAGCGCGGTCGCAATTTCAGCGGGGTACGGAGGAAAACTTTGTTCGACGGGTGTGGGACAGCTGTTCGACACTCGTCAGACAGCTGTCTCACACTTGTCGAACAGCTGTCTGACGAAGGTCGAACAATGTTTTATTGCGAAGGTAAATAAGTTTACATCGGCTCCTGGGGAAGTTATCTCCCAGGCCATCCAGTTTCTCTAGGGGCAAGTTCCAGACATTGAACTACTGTTTGTTCTCTTCCTTCCACTTATTACGCATCTTCATCCGCTTAATTTGCAGATAACGTAGCAGAAGGATGACGAACACGGATACTCCCATGACAGCGAAATACTGTACCCAGTCGGGGTCGGGTTGCTTTCCGGGCCAGCCCCATACGCTCATTACGATCAGGTAGATCAACAGGACACCAGTTGTAATATTAATCTTCTTCATACCGATTTTCTTCTTTATTACTTTGAACAGGCAAAGATACAAGATAGTTCCGGCTTTTATTGGGTCAGAACGCATTTGTGTTGGGCGCGATAACCACCGGCTTCAACAATAATAATGTACAATCCTGACCGGAGAGACAAAGGCAACACGGATGAACGATTTGATACGGCGCGGGAATATACAACGCGTCCGGCAACATCTATCACTTTTACTTTTCCAGCAGACGGGAGATTGTCGAGATAGAGTGTATTACCTTTTATGAAACTTTTCCCTGTTTCTCTTTTAACCAAAGATAGTTGAGTTTTTACATCTGTCGGTTCTGCCGGCGCTGAATGCAAAGAGACACCAGACTTCAGCAACACGGCATTTGCAGTAGCAGGTTCATTGGTAACAGTCAGTTCAGTAGCTGCGGTTGCCTTAACAAAGAAAGCAGCAAAGGGAGGAAGTGCGTAATTACTCCCTATCGGATAAGACTTATAGGTATTCCCTTCGTATAAATAGATATTTCCATCCAGTGCCGGATTGGGCTCTATCTGGGAAAGCTCCAACGGAGCGGGCAACGGGTTGCCACAGAGATACCAGCCGCTATGATCCGTATTGGTGCCACTGGAAAAGGCTCTATATATAGGTATAGATGTGGCCTTTCCAAAATCGGCAGGTATATTCTCTAGATCGATAGAAAAGGCTAAAGTATTATCAGATGCCTTTGCATCTAATGCTACCAGGTAACCTTTCCCTTTTTCAAAGATAACAGGATTCTCTGAAGAGAACGGCATAGAAAAGACTTCCCAGTTTCCGGTCGACTGCTGACTGGAAGCTCGCTTATCTCCGTTATAAGTTTGTACATACAGGTAATTACCGCTTTCGGAGAAAGTCTCATCTTTCAGTTGAAAACGGGAATCGAGACTTTTCAGAGAGACATCGAAAGGGAAAGAGAGGAAGTACCATTTGCCTTTCTCGGGGAAGGTATAGTATGACGTTATCTGCTTATTTACCGTTAGTTCTCCTGCGATTATCAGTGAAATGTCAATACTATGTAAATAAAGATTATCAGTAGTAAGGCGACCGTATTCAGTGACTAGTAGACTACCGTCAGCTAAATTGATCTGATTGCATTGTATTGGGGTATTGATTTCGACGTCACCATTAATTAATGCTCGGCGACGGCGATAAGGAGGGAGATAAGACCAGCAAGCAGCATCAATCCAATTACCTTTACCAGAAAAAAGAGAATATCGAGGTATTGTATCGCATGCATAAATACTATCGATCAGGAAATAACCATTCAGGGTATTAGACACTGGCTTGGTAGCGGAAAACTTCAGTTTATCTGGGTTACCGCCTAGGCGTATAGACAGTTCAAGAGGATTTCCGAAAGGGTACAAAACTCCTTGCGTATGTCCTTTTTTATTCTCAAACTCTACGAGCAATTGTTCTCCTTCAGTTATCGAATAAGCGGAAAAAGTAATAACTGCAGATGCTTTTTGAGATTTTAATAATGAATAAGGCTCTAACGAAACGCTCCCACCCAAAGGTATTTTTAAAGCATTATTCTCTTCTGATAAGATTGCTCCACCTTCGACTGTATATATCCAATTATCTTTTGCTGATTGTGAAAACGTCTGCATACGAAATGTATCTATTACATATGGAGTACGCTTATCTTTTAAGAAATCAGACCATGCAGATGGATTGATAGGCACTTGTGCCCAAACAGGCACCATAACTGTAGAAATGGCAATAGCAGCAATCAGCCGCCAACTTGCACGTAAATGTTTCTTTTTCATAGTTAATACTATTTTGGATTGATTTATGTCCGCAAATATAAAGAAATAATTGAAATGATTATCTTTGTCGCATGAAAGAATTTATCATATCAGAAGCGCTGACAGAAAAAGCGGTGCTCGTTGGTTTGATTACCCCCGAGCAAAACGAACAGAAAGTAAAAGAATATCTGGACGAATTGGCATTCCTTGCCGATACGGCCGGAGCCGAAGCCGTGAAACAATTTTATCAGAGACTGGACTATCCGAACCCCGTTACATTCGTCGGAACCGGTAAGCTTCAGGAGATAAAAGAGTATGTGATCGAAAATGAGATCGGACTGGTTATCTTCGATGACGAACTCACCCCCAAGCAGCTTCGTAACATTGAGAAAGAACTTCAGGTGAAGATACTTGACCGTACCAGCCTGATCCTCGATATATTCGCCCATCGTGCACAGACCGCCAACGCAAAGACGCAGGTGGAGCTGGCCCAATATAAATATATGTTGCCG